>Ga0207125_10007_pt1 | contig 57084 bp, 49 predicted proteins | sample Alteio_BWMinHeat_19_FD_153556 | JGI IMG/M metagenome (GOLD analysis project Ga0207125, IMG submission 153556) | Enriched cells from forest soil in Barre Woods Harvard Forest LTER site, Petersham, Massachusetts, United States -... | ecosystem: Environmental > Terrestrial > Soil > Temperate forest >...
GACCAGAGTTCTTGCAGGTTGGTGTAGGCGTTGCGGAAGGATTCGATCATCGGTGCGAGATCGAGCGGAGCCACATCGTGTTGTGCAGGGTTCGTCGCATAGGAGGCCACGCGAGTGGGTGGGTTGTTGAGACGGGCGCGCTGCCAGAAAGCAGCCTTGGACTCGATATCGGTGAAGACCGAGCCGGCGATGGTGGCGAGCAGGGCGTTGAAGTCGCCGGTAGTGGGCGAAGGCAGGTTGCGCTGCTCGCCGGGAAAGTCGCGGATGGTGTAGCCGGCGACGGCTGCTTCGGCCACGGGCCAGACAAGGGCGTCGCCCTGGTTGTTGGCGGTGAGGCGTTGGGCGGCGGTGGCCAGGCGCTCAGCCATGCGGGACGAAAGCGCGGCGTCGATGGGCAGAGGGAAGCGGACATGTTGCGAGAAGAGAGACCGCGTCAGAGGGTAGATGATGGCGGAGTTGAACAGCGCATCGTGCGGACCGACCGGATAGCGCGGGAGGACGAGGTCGTGGTGGTCGAGGACACCGGTGGCGAGCAGGCGAAGAGTTTCGGCGGAGACCGAGGCCCCCTCGTTGCCGAGGAGAATAATCGCAGTTGGTTTGTGCTCGCGGGCGACGGTCCAGGCGTTGAGGTAGTCGGCTGCGGTAGGAACCCACGCTCCGCGGGGCGGCGCGGAGGGCGTGAAGGTGGTGACTTTGAAGTTGGATGGGCCTTCAACCGCGGGAACCGCATCCGGTGTGGCGATGATGACCGGCAGGTGCGGAAAGACTTCGTGCAGATTGGCTTGTACCGTTGCGAAAGCTTCGTGCGAGAGCGAAGGCAGGCAGACGAGGGTGAGCGGTGGCCCGGAGGTTGGCACGAAGTTGGGTGCGACGGTGGTGTCTCTCTGGAGTGTCGGTGTAGTGGACATCAGGCGGCCTCACGAAGGAGCGACAGAACGCCGCCAAGTGGGATACGCAGCCACGATGGGCGGTTGTTGAGTTCGTACAGCAATTCGTAGAGAGCTTTTTCGAGCAGGAAGGCGAGCAGCATGGCTTGTGCCTGCTCGGGCTGCGGGATCAGCTCGGGGTTGGCGGCGACGACTTCGCGATACTTGCTGAGGAATGCGTTGGAGGCGGCGCGCTCCCATGCGGTGGCCCAGGGTTCGAGGGCCTTGGCGCTTTCAGGGTGGCGCTGGGTGTGGAGATCGAGTGCCGCGAACGCGGCGTAGCTGAAGCTTCGCATCATGCCGGCGACGTCGCGCAGAGGCGACTGCTTGCGGCGGCGCTCTTCAAGCGGGCGGGCAGGTTCGCCTTCGAAGTCGACGATGAGGAAGTCTTCTTTTGTACGGAGGACCTGGCCGAGGTGGTAGTCGCCATGAATGCGGATACGACGGCCGAAGCGGTAGGGCGACGCGGTAGCGAGAGTGTGGGCGCGGTCGAGGAGTTCTTTGCGTTGCGACAGCAGAGAGGCGGCGCGGTCCATGAGGTTGGCGGGGACCTGATTCATATTGAGCTTCATGGCGTCGAGCGCGGAGACGATTTGCGCGTGGATGCGGGTGGAGTCGGCCGCGAGGTCGTTGGGTGTGAATTGCTCCGCGGAAAAGGCTTTGTCGGCCGTGGGAGTGGCTAAGGCGAGATGAAGTTCAGCCGTGCGACGGCCGAGGAGTCTCGCGGCGTCGAGCGAGAGTGCGGCGTGTTCGCGGATTACAGACGAGGCTCCGGCGGTAGTGAGGAAGCTGGCTGGTTCGCCGAGCGTCGCTGGCGGTGGGCAGGCGGCGACGGACTCGTAGAAGCGCGTCAGCTCTTCCTGCATCCACTGCCAGCCGTCGCCTTGATTCGGTGCAAAGGCCTGGAGGAAGGCGAGGGTGGTGCCGTCGGCGCTGCGCAGGTCACCGAGATATGCGGGGATGTTTTCGAAGTGGGCTATATCGGTGAGGAAGCGGGGGATTTCTACGTCGGGATTCTCGCCTTGTTGCAGACGGCGATAGAGCTTGAGGATGTAACGCTCGCCGTAGAGGATACTGGTGTTGGATTGCTCGGCGGAAGCGACGCGTGAGGGGGGAACTTCGATGTCCTGGGGCGACTGCGAAGTGAGGCGTAGAAGGCGTTCGCGGAATTTCTTGTCGGCAGTGGCGTCGTGCAACAGTGCGGGGCCGGCGGCGGTGTTGAGGGTAGCAATGACGATATTCGGCGAGATGGCCGTGACTGCGCCGCCGTCCGTGATTGCCAGGGGAAGCTGGTAGGTTTCGGGTGCGCCGTCGGTGTAGGTGATGTGGATGGTCGTAAGGGCGGCGTTGATGTTGTCGAGCGGATCGACACGGGTGATCGTTGCGGAAGAAATGACGCGGGATTTTGAGCCGAACCAGCGCTGTTTGGGGAGATAGGCCGGAAGGACTTCCGCGAGCAGATCCCGGCCTGCGCCGTTGAGGAATGCAGCGATACCGAGGGGTTCTGCCTCGTTGGCGTCTTCCATGCCGGTGATGGGTTTGGGGACGGCGCTTTCTGCCTCGTCGCCGTATGTCGCACTGACCGCGCCGGGTTGGAGCTCAAGCCAAAAGAAGCTGTATGGCGCGAGGGTGAGCGGGTAGGGTTGCGTCGTGACTTCGGGGAAGGGGACGTAGCCGAGCATCTCGACGGGTTGGCGGCCGGCGAATTTTGCGAGATCGAGAGACACAGGCTGGGCAAAGCGCGAGAGGTTCGCGACGCAGAGGACGGTTTCGGAGTGGGTGCCATCCTCGCTTTCGTAGCAGCGAATGTAGGCGAGAATTTTGCGGTTGTCGGGGTGCAGGAATTCGAGCGAGCCGCGACCGAAGACCTGGAAAAGCTTGCGCAGCGCGAGCATGTTGCGCGTCCATTGCAGCAGCGAAGACGGGTCGGATTGCTGGGCTTCCACGTTGATCGACTGGTAGCCGTATGTCGGGTCCATGATGACGGGGAAGTAGAGGCGCGCGGGATCGGCGCGCGAGAAGCCGGCATTGCGATCGGAGTTCCATTGCATGGGCGTGCGGACGCCGTTGCGGTCGCCGAGATAGATGTTGTCGCCCATGCCGATCTCGTCGCCGTAATACATGATGGGCGTACCGGGCATGGAGAGCAGAAGCGAGTTGAGCAGCTCGATGCGGCGGCGATTGTTGTCGACCAGCGGCGCGAGGCGGCGGCGAATGCCAACGTTGATGCGCATACGGGAGTCCGAGGCATAGGCGAGGTTCATGTAGTCGCGCTCGTCGTCGGTGACCATTTCGAGGGTGAGTTCGTCATGGTTGCGGAGGAAGATACCCCACTGGCACTGCGGTGGAATCTCCGGCGTTTGCGCCATGATATCAGTGATGGGCAGGCGGTCTTCCTGGCGCAGCGCCATGTAGATGCGCGGCATCAGCGGAAAGTGGAACGCCATGTGGCACTCGTCGCCGTCGCCGAAGTAGGGGCGAACGTCGGCGGGCCACATGTTGGCCTCGGCGAGGATGAGACGGTTTTCGTACTCGGCGTCCATCACGGCGCGTATCTGTTTGATCTTGATGTGGGTTTCAGGAACGTTCTCGCAGCTTGTGCCGTTGCGTTCGACGAGGTACGGGATGGCGTCGAGGCGGAGGCCGTCGACTCCCATGTCCATCCAGAAACGCATGGCGTTGAGCACTTCTTCCATCACAGCCGGGTTATCGAAGTTGAGGTCCGGCTGGTGGGAGAAGAAGCGATGCCAGTAGTACTGGTTGGCGACCGGGTCCCAGGTCCAGTTGGATTTTTCGGTGTCGGTGAAGATGATGCGGACGCCTTCGTAGAGCCTGTCGGTATCGGACCAGACGTACATGTTGCGCTCAGGCGAACCGGGCGGGGCAAGGCGGGCTTTCTGAAACCATGGGTGCTGGTCGGAGGTGTGGTTGATGACCAGCTCGATCATCACTTGCATGTCGCGTTGATGGGCGGCGTCGAGGAACTGTTTGAAGTCGTCGATGGTGCCGTAGGACGGATTGACACTGTTGTAGTCGGCGATGTCGTATCCGTCGTCGCGCAGTGGCGAAGGAAAGAAGGGCAGCAGCCAGATGCAGGTGACGCCGAGCTCCTGCAGATAGTCGAGCTTGGAGATCAGGCCCTGGAAGTCACCGATGCCGTCGCCGTTGGAGTCGGCGAAGGCGCGAACGTGAAGCTCGTAGATGATCGCGTCTTTGTACCAGAGGGGGTCGGTGGCGCTACAGGCTTTCTTCACGTGCTGGTGTCTCCAAAGCTGGTTGGATGCGGATTGGAGCGTCTATGTCGTGCCGGATAAGCGAGTTTGGATATCCTATACTTGTGGCGCGGAGGCACACCGGATGAAGGAAGCGTTACAGGCCCTGAATCGGCTTGTCTCCGAAGGCGCGATACGGGGTTACGCGATCGGCGGAGCTATCGGCGCCTCCTTCTATATTCAGGCAATGCAGACAGAAGATGTCGATGCGTTTGTGTTTCTTCCCGATTCTCCGCTCGGCTTGGTGACTTTGACTCCCATCTATGAAGCCCTATCGAGATTTGGAGGTGTGGTTGAACGAGAGTATGTCCGATTTGGGAATTGGCCGCTACAGATATTGACCGATGCTACACCTCTGCTCGCAGAGGCTATCCAAAAAGCGGTTGATGTTGAGTTCGGTGGCATACCGACGCGGGTGTTCCGTGCGGAGCACCTTTGTGCTGTGGCTTTGCAGACCGGAAGAGCGAAGGATTATCTCCGGGTGCGTCTGTTTCTGGAGCAAGGTGTTGTGGACGATGACGCATTGCAAGAGATCGTCCAGCGTTACGGATTGAAGGATAGGCTGGCAAGAGTGCAAGAGGGGCAATGATGGACTTGTTGGATGAAAAGATGGCCACCAATTTACGCGCGAAAGCGTCAATGCGAGAGTTTCTGCGTTCGAAAAGTTGGGTGGAGAAAGTGGAGTCCATTGAGCGGATGAATGTCGCAGGGAAGATGGCGCGCGAGGCGATGCGCAAGGCGCTCGCCCGGAACGAAGGTGTGGACACGGAAAGCGTCGATTGAATAAATTGCCGAGAGGTTGGGACGATGGAGGGACGCTTTGACTCGTGCTTTGCGATCCCTTTGTTTTTTGCTCACACTCACCGCAAACTCGTCATGCTGAGCGAAGGATCGCGGTTCATGCGAGCCGCAGCCGAAGCACCTGCCAGGCCGCTCGAATCACCACAACCGATCGACCCGTTCGACCACAACCGCTCTTGTACAGCCCCAAGCTGTGAGCGTTAACCACAAAGGTTCCGCTGCTTTGAGACGTATCATCGAGCTGCAGAGGTCCAGAGTATCGGATAAACGGGTCGCAAAATCTACTGATCCACGCCGCGTGGCAGGTGCTTCGGCTGCGGCTCGCAAAGGCGCGAGCTTTCGCTCACCATGACACCTTTGTCAGGGAGCGAGAGGAAGGCAAAAACGCCCACCGGAACCCGATTCGCCCAAACTGAATATAGGTCGAACCATTGGCTCTAGAACGGTGCAACGAATCACTGACACACCGCGCTAGCGCATGCGGCGGTAACGCACGGTCCCTGCTTCGTCGCCATCACCCGCAGGCGACATGCCGCAACGCTCCATGATTTTGATGGACTCGGATAAATGCGGGAAAGTTTGTGCACTGACCGAGCGGACGCCTTTGCGTGACAGCAGCCAGTTGACGAGGGTGGTTGCGGCTTCTGTGCCATAGCCCTGGCGTTGAAATTGGGGGATGGTGGAGTAGCCGATTTCAACATCGCCATCGGGCTTGGGAAAGCCGCCGACGCAGCCGATCAGTGTTGTGCTGCAGCCGTAAGAGTCGGGCAGGACGACGTAGCGGTGCCAGCCGGCGGTGGTGGGCTCGTCGGCGAATTGTTTGAGGATGAAGTCGAAGACGTGAGGCTCCCAGTGCTCAGGCGGCCACTCCGGGGTGAGGCGGGCGTGGAGGAGTTTGGTGAGCGAGCCGTCGGCTTGCTGTTCGGCCGCCATCATCGCGGGCGTGATGGCGACGAGGCGCAGGCGGGCCGTTTTGAGGTCCGCTGGGGGTTTGTCAGAGCGTCCGAAGGGCCAGTTCACTTAGCGTTCTCTGCCTCACGTGTGCGCTGCTCGGCGAGACTGTTGTCGCGCTGCTGCTTTTCTGCAATTTGTTCGAGCTGCCGTCGCCAGTCCAAATCTTCAACAAAGCCGCGGGAAGCGCGCCACTCTTCCTGCACCTTGACGAAGAGCTCGAGGAAGACGCGGGTGCCGAGCAGGGATTCGATGTCTTTGCGGGCAGAGGTACCGATCTTTTTGAGCATCGATCCCTGGTTGCCGATGATGATCGCCTTCTGTCCCTCGCGCTCGACGATAACTGCTGCTGCAATTTTCGTCACTGGGAGACGCCCGTCGCGCAGCTTCTTGAGCGAGGCAGGTTCTTCGTACCGCTCGATGACGACTGCGGCGGCGTAGGGCACTTCTTCGCCCGTAAGCATCAGGATTTTTTCGCGGATGAGTTCGGCGACCAGGAAGCGCTCGGGCTGATCGGTGAGCTGGTCTTTGGGGAAGTAGCGCTGGCCCTCGGGCATCAGGTGCGCGCACTTGTCGAGCAGGAGCTCGAGACCTTCTTTCTTCTTCGCGGAGATGGGGATGACGTCGGCGAAGGTGTGCAGCGATGTCCAGTGCGCGATGAGCGGGAGCAGCGCGGACTTCGGCAGCGCGTCGATTTTGTTGAGCACGAGGATGACGGGGCAGTCGAGATTTTTGACGAGCTGAAGCGCGAAGTCGTCTTCAGCTTTCGAGAGAGCGCGCTTGTGTTGGCCGAGGGTGCGGACTTTCTTTTCTGCGTCTTCGGTCCGGGGTTTCTCTTCGACCGGAAGGCGGTGCGTGACGTCGACGATGAAGAGCACTGCATCGCGCGATTCAAGCGCGTCGTGGACTTCCTGCATCATGCGCTTGTCGAGCTGGGTTTCGGGCTTGTGGACGCCGGGGGTGTCGACCAGGACGATCTGCGCCATAGGCCGGCCGGCGTCGCCTTTGGCTTTTTTGCGGAGCGGGAGTTCGAGGACGCCCTGGATGCGGGTGCGCGTGGTCTGCGGTTTGTGTGTGACGATCGCGAGCTTCTGGCCGAGAAGCGCGTTCAGCAGCGTCGACTTGCCCGCGTTGGGGCGACCGACGATGGAGATGAATCCGGAGCGTAATGCCATGTTTCTATGATTGCATTTTGGGGATGGAAGCGGCGCATTTGCGGAGTGAATGTTGTTCGAGTGCAAGCCGGCTTTTTCCGTAAAGCGACGACGATGGGTAACTCGTTTTTTGGGTTCGAGGGGGAGACGCCCCATCCTCAGTAGTTGAAGGGAACGTCATTGTCCGCCAGAAAGGAATGTACTTTCGTGCGGTTTTCGAATCCGAGCAGACGGCCGATTGCGTGTTCAGAAAGCTGGCGGTGACGATAGCCTTCGATGACGAGTGCTTCGAGTGCTAGCCGAGCGGGATCCTTGCCGGCGGCGGTGAGCTGAGCGGCGAAAGTGTCCGGAATCTCCAAGGTCACTTGCATCGCATAACGATAACATTTTTGGACCGGCGAATTGTCCACAATGCCTGCTATTCGGGTTCGCTACTGTTGGCGATGAGGCCGCCGGCTAGACCGACGCGGACGCGTTCCACAAGGCGGTCTGTCGATGCGACGACTTCTAAGCGCAGAGGTCCGTCTTCGACGACTTCCCCGGGAAGGGGGATGTGTCCGGCGATCTCTGAGACCAGGCCGCCGACCGTGGTGGCTTCGTAGCCGGTGAGCATCTGGGGAAGGGTCTGTTCGGACCCCGTTTCCGCCATGGCGTCGTCGTCGAAGGCTTCGTTATCTTCGGCGGTGGCGCGGGCCTCGATCTGGTCGCCGAACAGGCCGCGAAGGCGGCTGACGTCGAAGCTGCCGGAGACCAGGAATGTGCCGTCGTCTTCGACTACGGGAGCATCGTCATCTTCGGGCTCGTCATGTTCGTCCTCGATGTTGCCGACGATGGCTTCGATCAAGTCTTCGATGGTGACGAGGCCGGCGACGCCGCCGTACTCGTCGATAACGATGCGCATGTGCTGCTTCTCGTGCTGCATTTCGCGGAGCAGCTCGTTGACTTTTTTGGTCTCGGGGACGAAGGCCGCAGGGCGCTGGATTTTTGAGACGCGTTGCTGGCCGGCGTCGGAGTCGCGGACGCCGAGGAGGTCGCGGGCGAAGGCGATGCCGGTGATGATATCGAGCTTGCCGTTGTAAACGGGGACGCGCGAAAAGCTGTGTTGGTTGATCTCCGCCGTAAATTCTTCAAGCGACATGGTGTCGGGGACGGCGAACATTTCGGGGCGCGGCGTCATGACTTCGCGCACGACCTTGTCGCCGAACTCGACGACGCTGCGGACGAGTTCGCGGTCGCTTTCTTCGAAGATGCCTTCCTCTTCGCCGGCTTCGAGAAGGGCATTCATCGCTTCAGAGGGATGTTCGGGTTCCGACGTGTCCTCGGGCTCGGCGAGCGAGGCTATGGAGAGCAGCAGGCCGAGCGTGAGCGTGATCGGGAGGACGAGGTAGAACAGAGCCTGAAACAGCCAGGCGATGCGCGCGACCCAGTCCCCGCGGGTGCGGGTGAAGAAGACCTGCGGGAGCAGACGGTCGAAGAGCAGCACGATGAGGAGGAGTTCGAAGCCGGTGCGGGCGATCTCCGAGTACGAGCGCATGAGCTCGCCGTGGAGGCGCATGGCGAACAGGAAGGCCAGAGTGCCGAGGGCAAGCTGGCGGAGGACGGAGGCGGAGGTTGCGGCGGATTCGCGCGAGAGGCGCAGCCGGGGTTCGACGAGTTCTTCCCAGGCGTCGATATTTTCGGCGTACTCGCGGGCGAGGAACTTCCCCATCTCGAAGTAGATTCGGTCGGCGTAGGCCGAAAGTGCCAGAATCCCCAGCAAAATCGTGACGGAGAGAGGGAAGGCCCAGGTCATGCGGTCACCCCTCTGCGTGTTGTTGATGTAGATTTTTTAGCGGCTTTGACGCTTTGCGTGGCTTTGAGTTGTGTTTTGTATGGTGCGGGGCTGCCTAAATTTTTATGGGCACGATCGATGAGCCCGGACGCCAGTTTGAGGCTTTTGCGCAGGTCGGATTCGCGGGCGGCCATTTCGCCGGAATCGGTCTCGTGGTCCATGCCGGAGAGATGCAGGAGGCCGTGCAGAAGAAGCACTCGGACCTCGTCGGTGAGGGTGTGGCCGTGCTCGTCGGCCTGGCGTTGGGCGGTCTGCAGAGAGATGGCGAGGTCGCCGGCGTGGCCGTCCGCAAACTCTAGAGGGGCGGGGAAGCTGAGGACGTCGGTGGGCTTGTCCTTGGCGCGGAAGTCGCGGTTCAGGCGGCGGAGCGTGGCGTCGCCGGCGAGCAGGATTTCGACGTCACCTTCGAGGCCAACGGCGGCCTGGGCCTTTTTTGCGAAACGAGTGAGTGTCGGGCGCGAGAGTCCCCATGCGGTCCAGGCGTCGGAGTGTGCGGCACTGCTTCGCGGAGGTTCGATGGTGATCATTCGTGGTTTGATGCTACTGCATGCGGGGGATGGTGGGTAGGGGAAGGCAGGGAATAGGGGATAGAGTGTAGGGGATAGAGAGGGCGTGGTCGTGGCAGAAGAGAAGCGGTGAATGCTGCGATCTCTCCACTACGCCGCCTTCGGTCGAGAGGACAAAGTCGTGTCTGGTGCGCGAAGGGATGGGCCACCCGATTTCTGGGTGGCCCTTGGTTCTTTGTTGCTGCGTGAGTGGTTACTGAGGTTTGAGAGACGGCGCTGGGCGGGGAGTCTCGTCCGCCAGCGTCATCGGGGAGCCGTCAACGACCAGCGGCAGTTGCTGGGCGCGGCCGTGGGAGTCGTACGCGCGGACGATGCGCTGCACGAGCTGGTGGCGGACGACGTCGACGTCTTCGAAGTGGCAGAACTTGATGCCTTCCACACCTTCGAGGACGTGCAGGGCTTCGAAGAGGCCGCTCTTTTTGGGGTTCGGCAGGTCGATCTGGGTGAGGTCGCCGGTGATGACGGCTTTGGATGAGTTGCCGAGGCGGGTGAGGAACATCTTCATCTGCTCGTTGGTCGTGTTTTGGGCCTCGTCCATGATGATGAAGGCTTCGTTGAGCGTTCGGCCGCGCATGAAGGCCAACGGGGCGACTTCGATGACGTTGGTTTCGAGCATCTTGTCGACCTTGACCGGGTCGAGCAGATCGTAGAGCGCGTCGTACAGCGGACGGAGGTAGGGGTCGACCTTTTCCTGCAGCGAGCCGGGCAGGAAGCCGAGGCGTTCGCCGGCTTCGACGGCTGGGCGGACCAGGATGATGCGGGAGACTTTCTTGGCCATCAGCGCGCTAACCGCCATGGCAACAGCGAGATAGGTCTTGCCGGTGCCGGCGGGGCCGAGGCCGAAGACCATATCGTTGGTTTCGATGGCCTCGACGTACTTGCGCTGGTTGGGGCTGCGCGGCTGGACCATTCTTTTCACGCCCGCCGACCTCTGTTTGCCGGATTCGACGAGGCCGCGGAGCGTTACCGCAGGGTCGGCGATCACCATCTTCAGCAGGGCGTTAAGCTCGCCGTTGTGGGGGTGGACGCCGAGTTTTCGGAGGTGTTCGAAGTCGGCGAAGATGCCTTCGACGCGGGCTACGTCGGTGGGGTCGCCTTCCAATTGTATTGAGTCGGATCGCAGGTCAATCTGCACGTTCAGTCCGTCTTCCATCAGGCGAAGGTTCTCGTCGCGTGTGCCGTATAGGGGCTCGATTCCGGGCGTTATGTGCAAGGCTTTTTTTACCAAAGTGGGACCTGACCTCCGTCAGAGGATTCCAGTGAATTTGATTCCGTTTGTGGGACATCGATGCTTCGCCCGGCGCCAGCTTCGCGAGGTTGAGTCGCTGGCTGTGGTGCGATCGGGTTGGCGAGAGTTGCCAAATGAGTGACGATGTTGGCGAAAGCGTAACCCCCCGGGTAGGAGGGCGTCAAGTGAAGATTGTGCAAAGGTGAACCTCGGGGGTTTCGGGGTTAGAGAAAAAAGGTGTTGACGCAAAGTTCGCGAAGAAAAGAGCCAGATTTCGCAAAGGATCATAAAACTCTCCTTGACAGCTTAGGGGAGTTGAACTTAGTCTCCTGACTAGATTAGGAGAGTGTGTGTGACTGTTCAGGCCCAATTGCTTCCGGGGACGCTTGATTTGTTGATTTTGAGGGCGGTATCGCTGGGGCCGCTGCACGGGTATGGCGTGTTGTTGCGGATTGAGCAGATTTCCGGGGGTGCGCTGCTGATTGAACAGGGTGCACTGTATCCAGGCCTGTTTCGGCTGCTGAAGCAGGGGTTGCTGACGGCCGACTGGGGTGTTTCTGAAAACAACCGGCGGGCCAAGTTTTATGAGTTGACTGCGGCGGGGCGCAAGCGGCTGGAGGAAGAGACGGCAAGTTGGAACCGGCTCTCCGGAGCGATTGCCAGCGCGCTCGCACCGCAACCGGAGGAAGCATGAAACTCTTCGCGTGGATTCGTTCGGTTGCGACGGCGTCGATTCATCGCTCGCGGGTAACCGACGAGATGCAGGAGGAGTTGGACTCGCATATCCAGCTTCGGGCCGACGACCTGGAGCGGTCTGGGATGACGCGCCGCGAGGCAGAGCGACGGGCGCGGGTGGAGTTTGGCGGAGTGGCGCGGTTCAAGGATCAGAGCTATGAAGCGACCGGTGGCGCGTTCTTTGAGAGGCTGATGCAGGACGTGCGGTTTGGGCTGCGGATGTTGCGCAAGTCGCCGGGATTTTCGATGGTGGCGATTCTGACGCTGGCGTTTGGGATCGGCGCGAATACGATGGCGTTCAGCATTCTGAACGGTCTGGTGTTGCGGCCGAATAATCTGCCGCTTCCGCGCAACCTCTACATGGTGGAAGAGGGAACCCACCATTTTGAGCAGTCGTACCCGGACTATCTCGACATGCGCGACCGCAGCCGGGCGTTTGAGGGTGTGCTGGCATTCAACTTCGCTCCCGTGGGTTTGGACAGCGGCGATGGATCGACGCGGGCGCTGACATTGCAGACCAGTGGGAACTACTTCGATGTGCTGGGAGTACAGCCGTTTCTGGGGCGCTTTTTTCATGGCACCGATGAGCATGGACCGGACAGCGCACCGTATGTCGTATTGAGTTACGACTACTGGCAGGCGCATTTTCAGGGCGATCGCGGGATCGTAGGGCGGACTGTGCAGTTGAACAAGTATCCGTTTACGGTGCTGGGCGTGGGCCCTCCGGGTTTCCGCGGGACGGCGTTGTTTTTCATTCCTGATATGTGGACTCCGGTCGTCAATCAGGCGCAGATTGAGGGCATTACCAAGCTCACCGATCGCCGCTTTCGCGATCTGTGGATCGTTGGCCGCGTGCGGCCTGGTGTGACGAAGACGCAACTCGTCTCCGATCTGAATTTGCTGGCTAAAACTTTGGAACGGGAACATCCGAAAGAAGACGATGCGTTGAGCTTTGCGCTGGCGCGTCCCGAGTTGATGGGCGACTATATTGGCGCGGCGACGCGGGCGTTCGTTACCGGGTTGATGCTGCTGGCGGGGCTCATCCTGCTGGCGGCGTGTGCGAATCTGGGAAGCCTGTTTTCGGCGCGGGCGGCTGACCGCTCGAAGGAAATTGCGTTGCGGCTGGCGCTGGGGTCGAGCCGGAAACGCATCATGCGACAGTTGCTGACGGAGGCGGTGATGATCGCGCTGGCCGGTGGGACGGCCGGTCTGGTTGGCAGCATAGCGTTGCTGAACTGGTTGTCGGCGTGGCGGCCGGTGCCGGGCTTTCCGGTCTCGCTGCCAGTGAGTCCTGATACGACCGTGTATGTGGTGGCGTTGCTGCTGGCGCTGGTGAGCGGACTCTTGTTTGGCATGGTGCCAGTGCGGCAGGTGCTGCGGAGCAATCCCTACGAGGTGATCAAGGCGAGTGCGACTGGAATTTCGCGGCGACTGAGTTTTCGCGATGTGCTGCTGGCGGCGCAGATTTCCATTTGCGCCGTGCTGGTGACAGCCTCGCTGGTTGCGGTGCGCGGGTTGGTGCGAAGCTTTCATGAAAATTTTGGCATCCAGATAAAAAACGTGATGCTGGTGCGCGCCAATCTGACGATGGCCCGGTACAGCGAGGAGCAGCAGCCGATCGTCCAGCGACGCATGCTGGACACTGTGCAGAGGATCCCAGGTGTGACGGCCGCGGCGTATGGGAACTCGATTCCCCTGGATACGAACACGACGTATTTCATGGCCTACGCGGACAGCACGACGGACCTGAAGGACTCGAATGCGGCTGTCCAGATGACGGCGTATGACGTTTCCGAGGGGTACTTCCGTACTGCGGGCACAACGCTGCTGGCGGGCAGGGAGTTCACGTTGCAGGACGACAAGAATGCTCCGCAGGTTGCGGTGGTGAATGCGGAGTTTGCGCGGAAGGTTTTCGGTTCGGTGGAGAAGGCGATGGGCGGCCATTTCAAAATGGCGGATGGAAAGCGCATCGAGGTCGTTGGCGTGGCGGAGGATGGCAAATATATCAACCTCAACGAGGACCGGCAGGCGGCGATGTTCCGTCCCATTCTGCAAGTGCCTTCGAGTCTGACCTGGCTGGTGGTGCGGTCGGAGCGGGATCCGCAACAGTTGACGGAGGCGCTGCAGCGGTCGCTGCACGAACTTGATCCGGGACTGTTGCTCGGTATCAGGACGTGGCGTCAGACGATGGAACCGAGTTTCTTTCCGGCGCGTGTGGCGGCGATTTCGCTGGGAGCTCTGGGGGCGCTTGGCGCGCTGTTGTCGGTGACGGGTGTGTTTGGGATGGCGGCGTACTCGGTGAGCAAACGGCTGCGCGAGTTCGGGATCCGCATCGCGCTGGGGGCGCAGCGCAGGGAAGTGCTGCAGGCGGCGCTGGGACGAACGTTTCGTCTGCTGGCGATGGGCTCGGCGGCGGGGTTATTGCTGGGATTGCCGGCGGGCAAGGTGCTGGCGTTCATCGTCTACAAGGCAACGCCGTGGGACCCGCTTGTGCTGGGCGGGGTGGTGTTGACCATGCTGACCCTGGGTCTGGTGGCGGGTTGGATTCCGGCAAGGCGGGCGCTGGCGACGGATCCGCTGATTTTGCTGCGTGAGGAGTAGAGTGGTGGGCCAGGCAACGAGACTCGGCCAGGTATGGCAAGGAGAATGTTCCATGAAACAAAACGTCCTGTTGACCGTCGTATTTCTGCTCTCGGTCCTCTTCGGCACGTTTCACCTGGCCGACGACATAGCCCGCGGGATGTCGCCGGGAGGGCTCCCGAACCTCATTGCGGTGGCCGTCTGCGTCGTCTGGCTATACGCCGCGCTGGTGCTCGCCGGACGACGGTCGGGGTATGTCATCATCCTCCTCGCGTCGCTCCTGATGATGGTTATCCCAGTCATCCACATGCGAGGGCGGGGAATCGGCTTCGGGACCACCCGCAGTAATGGTTTCTTCTTCGTATGGACAATATTCGCGCTCGGCGTGACCGCGCTGTTCTCCGCCGTTCTCTCGGTGCGCGGACTGTGGGAGCTGCGATCGGCCAGGTCCGGAAGTCGCACGGCGGGAGCTTAGGTGGCGATCTCCACCTCACGTTTCGCGACTCGCGCCTGATTGGCCGACACCACGGCGAGTGCGGAACCTAGGCCGACATGCTCGTCTGCGATGGGCCGCTCTTTGGTTCGAACGCAGTGCACGAATGCGCGTGTGGCTGCCGTTGTGGGGTCTTCTCCTTCTTTGATCTGAACGGGACTTCCGGGGCCGCGGTAGGGCATTTCATTGGCCGGGCTGTAGGAGGCGCTGGTGACGACTGGCTCGCGGCCGTCGCCGGTTTTTGCGACCTTGGCAACTTCGACCTTTTTCGGCTCGTAAAAGAAGGTCGCGTCTTCGAGTGTCAAGTTTAGCGAACCCTTGCTGCCGTAGAGCCAGAGTTGATCGCCCATTTTTGCGTTGTTGGTCATCGAGGTGAAGACCATGCGCCGGCCGCCGGGGTAGCTGAGGGTTACCTGAACGTTGTCGTCGGTCTCGCGTCCGTCGTGGTAGCAGCAGATGGAGCCCGAGGCCTGCGCTGCGATGGGGTTGGAGTTCATGGCCCAGTTGGCGATGTCCATGTGGTGCGAGCCCAGTTCGGCGATGAGCCCCAGGGACCACTTGTTGTAAAGCCTCCAGTTGATGAGGCGCTCCAATGAGGCATCGGGCACGGGCCGGCGCCAACTGTTGTTGCGATTCCAATAGGCCAGGACGTGGGTGACCTCGCCGATCTCGCCGGCCGCGACTCGGGCCATGGCGGCACGAATCCATGGAGAGTAGCGGTACTGGTGGCCGACCTGGAAAATCTGCTTGCTGGCAGCTACCTCTGCGACGATCTTCCGCGCGTCCTCGATGGTGTAGGCCATCGTCTTTTCGCCGTAGACGGGACGGCCACTCTTGAGGGCTGGCAGTACGTGCTCCGCATGCAGGCCGAGTGGTGTGGCGATCACGATGGCGTCGAGGTCCTTGCGATCGAGGAGCGCACGGTAGTCGGCATGGGCGGCGACCTCGTATCCGCACACTTTGTTGAGCTGCTGAAAACGCAGAGGATATACGTCGGCTGCTGCGGTGATTTTGACTCCGGGTACGCGCAGGAAGCTTCGCACAAGTTCCTGTCCGCGGCTGCCGGCGCCGATGAGGCCTAAGCGCAGCGGCGTATTCACAGTCGTGCGAGCTGTTTGCCGTGACGCTCGCGTGTCGTCGACGGAGCCGGGCTGGGTAACGACGCTATGAGCAACCTGTAACGCAGAACTGCTGAGTGAAGTTGAGGAAGCCAGGGCAAGAGCTGAGAGACTCTGAGTAAACGAGCGACGATCCATCAGGGACGAACTCCTTTTTGAGGTGAAGGCGCGTGGGTATCGCAGATCGACTCAGGAACTGCGAAGACGACACATGTGGGAGCGCCGGGTACCGACCGAAACAGGATAGCCTGTGTCGCGCGCATTCCGCGCAGCAGTTCTCGGCTTTGCTCTGGCGGAAGCACAAAAACAACAGTGGAAAGCGCGTCGCTGTCGGTCGCGCTGGGTGCGACGACGGTGGATTGCAGCACGCCTTCCACCGGCATCAGCGTGCGTGGATCGAAGATGTGGCAGTAGCGATGTCCATTCTGCATAAAGAATTTTTCCGTGCAGGCGCCGGTGGAAAGAGACGTGTCGTGCAGCAACAATGTTGCCGCTACGCTGCCGGGGGTGCGTGGATCGGGAACGTCGATTGGCCAGCCGGTCTCTCCCGGCGGAGCGCCAAGAGCGTATAACGTGCTGCCGCCGGCTGAGATGAAGGCAGCATGGACGCCGCTTTCGCGCAGGAGCGCGACCACGCTGTCGACCGCGAAACCCTTGCCGATGCTCCCAGGGTCCAGTTCCATTGGTTTACGAGTGGTAAAACGAGCGGTATGTGTCGCAGGATCGAGCTGCACCTTATCCCAGCCGACTTCGTCGCGAAGGAGCTTCTGCTCCGCCTGCGTCGGTACATGGCCGTTCTTCGCTTTGAAGCCCCAGGCTCGGAGTAGGGGACCCACGGTGATGTCGAATGCTCCGTGGGACCGTTGGCTCCAATAGAACGATTTTGTAAGGAAGCGGAACGTCTCGGGGTCCGTCACCACAGGCCCGTTGCCGGCCTCGCGGCTGATGCGCGAAAGCTCACTGGATGGCTGGTAGTTGCTGAGCAAAGCTTCTACGCGATCGATTTCGTCGAAGGCGGCGGTCAGGATGCGGTCTGCGGTGTCGGAGTCGGGCGCGTAGCACTCAATCGTGAAGATTGTGCCCATCGCGGGGTGTGATTGTGTGTAGAGGTTTTGAGCAGGTGTAGGCGGCTGGGCCGAAAGCGTCGCCGCTGCCAACAGGAGTGCTACCTCGGCGAACAGCGACCACTGGCGGAGAGCTCCCATCTCCACAAATCCTATACGCAGTCGCCGCGAAGAATGGAGTTGTGGCATTGACCGCAGGTCGGGAAACGCCTAGAATAAAGATCGCAGGGGTGCGGCTTATGGCTGTGTACCCGCCAGCCAACGGCCTGCATCCCATTTCCCCCGCACAGTTCGGGTTATAGAAAAGAGTTCTGATGGCAAATCATGTATCGTCCCTGAAGCGCGCTCGCCAGACCGTCACGAAGACGGCCGTCAACCGCGCCAACAAGTCCAAGCTACGCGGCTCGCTGCGCGCCATGCGTGAGGCCATTGCCGGTGGAGATCACGGCGCGGCGACTACCGCGTACCGCTCGACCGCATCCATTCTGGATAAATCGGTGCAGAAGGGTGTTCTGCACAAGAACACCGCCAGCCGTTATAAGAGCCGCTTGAACGCTCGTGTGAAGGCTGTGGCGCCCGCGAAGGCTGCGTAAGGTTTTTGTTTTGCGGAGGCCGATCCCCTTGGGGGGTCGGCCTTTTGCTTTTGGGGTGGGGTTTATATACCGCGCCTTTGGCGCTTTTCGGGATGGCTGTTCAGGGCTGTTGCGGGCGCTGATGCGCGGAATTGGCGTGGAGGCAGTGGGTCAATTGGGAGCTGCGAGCTACCGGCTGCGAGCTGCCAGCTCATACAAGAGCGACGAACCAGCAATCGAAAGCTAGAAGCTAGAAGCTAGAAGCTAGAAGCTAAAAGCTAAAAGCTAAGAACCCGCCCCCTATTGCGGCTGCTTCTTCCCACCGTCCACGGTTTCGCCTGGGTTCAGCAAGCTGGGCGGCTTGCGATGGGCTTCCGTGACGTCGCCTACGTTGGCAGCGGAGTTGGTCGGTGCAGCCGGCGCAGGGAGAGCCGGTGTGGCGGGCCCTGCTGCTACGGGCGCCGCCGGCGGTGGCGCGGCGGTGGTGGCGGGTGGAGTTTGTGGTTTGCTCGCTGGAGGCAGGGTGGTTTCGGCGTCCTCGGTGTCTTGCACAGGGTGGACAAGCAGACGCAAATTGATGGCGCTGGAGGTGGGTATTTGGGGCTCCAGTCCCTGGACTTCGGCGAGCTGTTTCTTGTCCTGTTTGGATAGCGGAGGCAGGCTGTAGACCTCGATCGCGCCCTCGCGGACGACCAGGGCGCTGAGGCCGTCAGGCGCGAGGTCGAAGTTCTGGCTGGTCCGCGAGACGGGTGTACAGGGGAGCTTGAGGAGCAGATCGCCGCTCTCGGCCTGGTAGACCCACATTTCCTGGGTGGATGTGGGGTCGTCGGGTACACCCTGCATGGGCGCTTGCCGGGCGAATCCGAAGACACTGGGTGCCGACGCCGCCATTGGAATGCTGGTGGTGGTGCGCCCAATGGCGAAGCGGCCGGCTTTCTGTGCATACAGGAACCCGGTGGGGCTGGAGGAGCCCAGCGGTTCTTCCCACATCTCCTGGGGCGAGAAGTCGAAGGCGGAGAGCAGTATCTTGTCGTCGGCGCCACGGCAACTGAAGACCAGGAACTGGCTGGGGCTGACGAACTGCATCCACGGACTGCAACTGCTGTCGACGTAGGAAAGTTTGCGGACGGCGCCGTCGAAGCTGTTGAACTGCATAGTCCAACGCATGTGTTTCTCGCTGGTTACGGAGAGGTAGCCGCGGCCGTTCAGCGGCAGCGGAGCGACGCGCGGCGCCCTCACCGAACCGACGGCGGCAGCCAGGATGGGCGAATCGGGTGCGCCAGTGCCGGAGACTCGGACGAAGAAGATGTTCTCAGGCGGACGGCGTTCCGGATCGCCGGAGTTGAGAAAAGTGACTGGGCCCGGTGGTGGTTTCGGCTTGGGCGGAGGCGAAGCTTCGAGCGTCACCAGGTCGCCTTCGGGCGCGACGATGATGGCGTCGATCACGCCCGGCACCTCGGCGAACGGCGTCTGGCGAAAGGCGTCGCCGGAAGCCAGGTTGGCCAACGGAGCGAACGAGGTGAGCGTGGAGTGCGTGCGCAGCAGAAAACGGCCGTTGCCGAGGCCCCAGAGATATTGGCCGTAGTCGTGGAGGTGCCAGCGTGTGCGGGCGAGGACCTTACCGGAAGGCAGTTCGATGAGCAAAGCGGCGGTGCCGCGGTCGGAGTCGCCGGGTGGGTCGCCGGGGATGCGCTCGACGAGGTCGCGGAGGTTATAGGTGACGAGCAGGTGGGTGCTGTCGACGAAATGCACCGTCAGCAAGGACGCTCCCGCACCCAGCAGGAACTGGGGGGTGCCGGGGATGCCGAGGCTGGTCAATGGCAGCCGGACGGCTGGTTGAGGGCGCGACGCGGCATGTGCGGTAAAGGCGGCGAAGGCACATACAGAGGCCAGCCGCAGAGTCCGCAGCAAAAACGGCCCGTGACTTTTGTTGCCCTGCCCAACCATTGAAACCAGCATCTCCACGCCCGCGTATATTTACTCATGCACAGACGGGCTGCATCAAGCCACTCCAGCGCCCGGGAAATTCAATGGATTAGACGGAGATTCGACCGAATGTTTTTCACCACCAAAATTGCCTCTTGTACCAGCCTGGCGAGCATGGTTTTCGCCCTGACATGCGCTGCCCAGACCGTTGCACCACCAACGACGCATTATGTGGCTCCCCCGGCGTTCGACCTTTCGTCGATCGATACCGGCGCCGACCCCTGCAACGACTTTTACAAGTTTGCCTGCGGGAATTTTGCGAAGAACCACCCGATCCCGGCAGACCAGTCGGCGAACGACCTCTTCTATCTGCTGTACAACGTGAATACGCAGGCGTTGAACGGGATTGTAGAGAAGGCGGCGGCCGGTGGAGCGTCGCGGACACCGAACGAGCAGAAGGTGGGCGACTACTACGCCGCCTGCATCGACACCAAGGCGATTGAGAGCAAGGGGCTGGCGCCGATCCAGCCGCTGTTGAACGAGATCGACAATACCGGCAAGTTGGGCCTGGCGGAGTTGTCGGGCAAGCTGCAGCGCATCGGTGTCGGCGTGTTCTTTGGTTATGGCGAGATGCAGGACTTCAAGGACGCGACCAAGCAGATCGCGGTCGTCGACCAGGGCGGGCTGGGCTTGCCGGAGAAGGACTACTATCTGCGCGACGAGGCCAAGGACAAGACGCTCCGCGAGCAATATGTGGCGCATGTGACGAAGATGCTGTCGTTTGGCGGCGAGACTCCGCAACAGGCGCTGCGCGACGCGCAGGCGATATTGGCGTTTGAAACGACGTTGGCCAAAGCGTCGATGGGAGTCGCCGACCGGCGGACACCGGAGAATATTTATCACCTCGAAACCATGGCGGACTTTGAGAAGAGCCTGGGGCGCCTGCGCTTTACGGCATTCCTGGACGCGATCCACTCGCCGCATGTGGAGGAATTGAACGTTACCAATCCGGGATACATGCCGGCGCTGATCCAGGCGATTATGGCGACCGATATCGAGACCCTGCGGGCGTATCTGCGCTACCAGGTGTTGACGACATTTTCAGCCCGGTTGCCGCAGCGTTTCGATGATGAGACGTTCGATTTCTATAGCCGCAAGCTGCAGGGGCAGCAGGAGCAGGAGCCGCGGTGGAAGCGCTGCGCAGGCGCTGTCGACGCCGCGCTGGGCGAGGCGCTGGGGCAGGTATACGTGCAGCAGTATTTCGCCGGGGACGCGAAGGCGAAGACGCTGGAGATGGTCGGCGATATCGAACATGCGATGGACAAGGACCTTGACCAACTGGACTGGATGTCTCCCGCGACCAGGCTGCGGGCGAAGGAAAAATTGCATGCGGTGGCCAACAAGATCGGCTATCCGGACAAGTGGCGCGACTACAGCTCGCTGACGGTCTCGCCGACGGACGCGATTGGCAACAAGCAGCGCGCCTCAGCGTTCGAGAACGATCGCCAGTTGGCCAAGATTGGCAAACCCGTCGACAAGATGGAGTGGAACATGACGCCTCCGACGGTGAACGCGTACTACGACCCGAGCATGAACAACATCAACTTCCCGGCAGGAATTTTGCAGCAGCCGTTCTATGATCCGAAAGCCGACGACGCGGTGAACTACGGCCACATCGGCTCGGTGATTGGGCACGAGCTGACGCACGGCTTCGACGATGAAGGCAAGAAGTTCGACGCGACGGGCAATCTTTCCGACTGGTGGACGCCTGAGGATACGAAGAAGTTCGAGGCGCGCACCGCATGCGTGACCGAAGAGTATGGAAGTTTTATCGCGGTCGATGACATCAAGGTGAACGGCAAGTTGACGCTGGGCGAAAACACCGCGGACAACGGCGGCCTGGTGCTGGCGTTTATGGCGTACATGGACCGCGCGAAGAAGCAAGGCGTCGACCTGAAGAAGAAGATCGATGGCTATACTTCGCCGCAGCGGTTTTATATCGCCTATGCGCAGAACTGGTGCGAGAACTCGCGCGATGAAGCGATACGGTCGCAGACGCTGACCAACGAGCATGCTCCGGACCATTTCCGGGTGGACGGCGTGATCGTCAACCAGCCGGCGTTTGGGGCGGTGTTTGGGTGCAAGAAGGGCGCGCCGATGGTGCCGGCGAACGCTTGCCGCGTCTGGTAGGAGGGCAGGGAATAGGGAGTAGGGAAGGCAGGGAATAGGGATTAGGGAATAGGGAGTAGCGAACAAGGCAGAATGGTTCGACCGGACCGTCGTTCTTCGTTTTTCTACTCCCTACTCCCTAATCCCTACTCCCTGCTCTTCTCTCCCGTAAAGTAGAAGTGTGCCTCGCAAACCCAATCGAGCTTTAGGTTTTGCCGCTTGCCTTGTTGCGAGCAGCTTGTGGGGCTGCGGGTTTTACTTCGGCAAGATTGCGCTGGATGAGATGGGCGTTGGGTCGATGGTGTTCTATCGATTCGCGTTTGCCACGCTGGGGTTGCTGCCGCTGATCGCGACGCATCGGCCGGGGTTGAATGCGAGCGAGTGGAGGACGCTGCTGTTCGCGTCGTTCCTGGGTGTGCCGCTACAGTTTTTGCTTCAGTTTCGCGGGCTTCAGTTGACGACCGTTTCGCACGCGTCGCTGATGGTGGGAACGATGCCGGTGATCCTGGCGATCGGCGCGACGATGTTTGCTAAAGAGCGGTTGTCGCCGGTGGGTTGGGGAGCGATTGCCGTGTCGACGGTGGGTGCAGTGTTGATCGCCCTAAGCCACGCGAAGCACGCGGCTGGCGGAGATCCGACCGTCGCCGGAGACCTGTTGGTGGTGGTGTCACTGGTGATTGCGCTGTTCTGGATATTGCTGAACCAGCGGCTGGTGGTGCGGCACTCGCCCATCGTGGTGACGGCGTATGGGCTGGTTGCTGGAACGATCATGCTGGCGGCGTATGTGCCGTTCCGATATGGGTTGCCGCCGGTGCATGGCGTGTCGATGAAGGCCTGGCTGGCGTTGGCGGCGAGTGGTCTGCTGTGTACGGCGACAACGACGCTGCTGTGGAACTGGGGCATGACGCAGGTACCTGCATCGCAGGCCGGCGTGCTGCTGAATATGGAGCCTCTGATTGGATCAGTGCTCGGTGTGACGTTGTTGCAGGAACGGTTGGGGACACTGGCCTATGTTGGCGGCGGGTTGATTATCGTCGCAGCGGTGGTGCTGACGACGCGCGGCCATGGGCCTGTTGCGCACGAGTAGAGCAAATCCCCGGTTGCTGAGAAGTTGACAATGGCGTGCGGCACCGTTTTTCTGGGGAGAAACGGACATAGATGTGATGGTTTCGCTATACACCCCCAGGGGATTTGCTTTAGTCTGCCGCCACACCTCTTGTGGAGACTGCCGGATGAATCAGTTGGGGATTGCGTTGTTGTTCTGTTGTTTGCCGGCGTTTGCGCAGGAGCTGGTGGTCACAACGCTTCCAAGTGGCATCGGGCGGACTGAAGGCAAGGAGGCCGTGTCGGGGATTACCTATGTGCGGCTGTTCCTGGCTTCGAGCGTGGTGAGTCCAGCGCCCATCGACCTCACGCAACCGACGCTGACCGTGCAATGTACACAGAACCTAAAGGGCAAGTTTCAGGTTGAGTTCTTCGTGAACTTTGGCGGCGTTACGGATGCGGCTTTCTATCCTCCGTGGCGTCCGGCAAATGCGCAGGACTTGTTTCCGCCGCGCACGGAGAAGGTGAATGTGACGATGGAGTTCCTTGGCTACAAAAAGGAAAAGCCTGTCACGCGGCAGTTTGAAAAGGTCGTGGCTCCCTACGTGCAGTTGCGTTATAACCCGCCCAGCGGTGGTTCGCGGAACATGGAAGAGATTGCATTTTATTTTCAGTATTTGCGGGCGCTCCCGACATTGCACATCAGTGCCGAAGGTCATACAGCGACGTTCGCGACTGCGCCGTTGCTGGCGCAGATTCACAATGAGCCATTGTGTCGGGCGAGCGGCCTTTAGACGAACGCCAGGATCGCGCGGCCGAGCACTCCGGTCATCTGGTCCTGCACGCGGAGGGCGACGGTGCGGGGAAGACCATGCAGCGTGCGCAGGTGGTCGGCGAAGTCCCACGCGAGGTCTCGCGCTTTGCACAGGTCCCAGAAGGCGAGCAGGCGACCGATTTTGCCGGTGTCCTGTGCGAGGTTGCCGAGTGGGTCCTTGGCCAGCATCGCCAGCTCGGAAGGCATCACCGCTTTGAGCAGAGCGTTGACTGCTTCGTAGTCCACGTGTTGCGGGCTGGTGGAGTTGGGGACGACATTTTGCTGCGCGTCGGTTGCCAGCAGAGCAAGCGCGAGATCGTGGTTGATGTGCGCGTTCATTCCGGCGAGCGCAAACTGGATGCGATCGATACCGGGCGTGCGGCGCAGGTCCATGAGCGCGCGCCATGAGCTTGGTGTCGCCGGGTCGGCGTTGAGGTACGAGGCGACCGCGGTGAAGTAGAGTCCGGCGAAGATGACATCAAGACTGAGCAGCCATGTGGCGTCTTTCCAGCCGCCGGCAGGCGGGTGCAGATCGACTTCCTGCGTCACGGCGAGGTAAAGGCGGTTGAACCACTTGAGGCCGTCGGCGTCAGGAAGCGCGGCGTCGATTTCCTGCATGATGGCGATGACGCCGTCGATCGTCGCGGGTGGCGGCGCGGTGACGATGGCGTAGAGAGGTTGGTCTTCGGGCGCGATGGGCATCGTGCGGTCTCCGGATGTTGAGGGCAAGTATAGGGTTTCGGTGGAGATTTGTGGCGGGCATTAAAAGCAGGTCTCTCCACTGCGGCGGCAAGTGTGCCGCCTTCGGTCGAGATGACACAGTTGAGGCAGGTCTCTCCACTGCCCCTTCTACATGCTCAGGGTCCGGTCGAGATGACACGGTTGGGGCCGGCCGAATCCATGGAGGGCCAGAAGCGTCTAATCTAGACGAAGGGCCCTATGAAGCTCACACGTTATACGAAATTTACCGGCGACCTTTCTTCAAGCTTCGGGCTCGATGACCTGATGCAGGCGCTGTCGGATTTTTTGCTGGACTCGGGATTTCAGGATCCGTATGCGCCGTTCCAGAACATGGACGACTCCATGGAGAGCCTGCGCGAGGCGATCAAGCAGGCGCTGGAATCGGGCGAGGTGCTGGATGAAGATGCACAGGAGCAGTTCGATTCTCTGGAGCCGGACAAAGTTGAAGAGTTGATCGACAAGATCATCCAGCGGATGAAGGATGAGAATTTTCTGAACGCCGAAGAGCCCGCCGCGCCGGGCGAAGGCGATCAGGGCGATGCCGAAACCGAAGCGCGGTTTGAAGTGACCGACAAGGGCATGGACTTTCTCGGCTACAAGGCGCTGCGCGATTTGCTGGGGCCATTGGGGCGGTCGTCGCTGGGGCGGCACGACACACGGTATGAGGCAGCGGGTGTCGAGACGAACGGGTCGTCGAAACAGTATGAGTTTGGTGACTCGCTGAACCTGGATATTACGGCCACGTTGAACTCGGTGTTTGCGCGCGAGGGTGCGCCGGATGGGTCGGGCACGCTGAACCTGGAGTACAGCGACCTGCATGTGCAGCAGGCCGACTATCAAAGCTCGTGCGCGACGGTGGTACTTCTGGACTGCTCGCACTCGATGATTTTGTATGGCGAAGACCGCTTCACTCCGGCCAAGCGCGTGGCGATGGCGCTGGGACATTTGATCCGCACACAGTATCCGGGAGACACGCTGTCGCTGGTGCTGTTTCATGATTCCGCGGAAGAGATTCCCATTTCGCAACTGCCGCGGGTGAAGGTGGGGCCGCACTACACGAATACCCGCGAAGGGCTGAGGGTGGCGCAGCGGATTCTGAAGCGCTCCGCGAAAGACATGAAGCAGATCGTGATGATTACGGACGGCAAGCCTTCGGCGCTGACGCTCGATGATGGGCGGATCTACAAGAACGCATTCGGGCTGGACCCGATCGTGATTGCGGAGACGCTTGAAGAGGTGAGCCGCTGCAAACGCGCGGGTATCATGATCAACACGTTCATGCTGGCGCAGGATTTTGCGCTGGTGCAGTTCGTGCAGCAGGTGTCCGCGATGTGCCGCGGGAAAGCGTACTTTACGACGCCGCAGACGCTGGGGAACTACCTGCTGATGGACTTTATGTCGCGGCGGATGAAGCAGGTGAATTAGGCTGACCTGCCGCAGGTGTGGCTAACTTTGCCGTGCGCGCCAGACAAGGTACACGCCCCAGGCGGCGGCGGTGCAGTTGTCCATGATGCGGCCGTCGAGCAGCATCGCTTCAAACTCTGCGACGGCGACGCGGTGGACGGTCATGTCGTGCTCTTCGGCGTCGCGTTCGGCCGGGCCTTGGGTGAGACCTTCGGCCAGGAAGACGGCATGAGATTGGCGCATCGCTCCGTAGGCGATCCAGAGGTCGGTGAGATGCGTCATGCGCTCGGCGACGAGGCCGGTTTCTTCGCGGAGTTCGCCCCGCGCCATCTCTTCGGTGTCGACATCGGGGGTTTCCCAGCCGCCCTGGGGCAGCTCGAAGAATGCATTCTGCACGGGGTAGCGGAACTGCCGGACCAGCCAGACGAAGTCCCCTTCGGGCGTGTGCTCGATGGGGAGGACGATGCAGGCGGGGTCTTTGTCCATGACGCCGTAGAGGCCGCGGCTGCCGTCGCTACGCTCAATGATGTCTTCGCGAACGCTGGCCCAGGGATTGCGGTAGACTTCGCGGCTGCTGATGGTCTTGATGGACACGGCGCCTCCGGCTTCATTATCGCAGCGGCCCTAACGGACTTCGCGGTCTTCTACATTTACTGAAGGCGAAAGTAATACCGCGAGTGTCATTCCGGGCAGTTCGATCGCATTGTCCGCGATGTCGATGCCGAGACATGAGATGAGGCAGAGGGCCTCGCCGTCGAGCAGGTCGAAGCGTTGCGGGTCCGTGCCGAGGTTCACCAGGACGCGGGCTTCCTCGCGCTGCATGACGAGCGTCATGCGCTTGTCGTCGCTGGAGACCATGAGGTGGTGCATGTTGCCGTCGTTGAGACAGACAGTGCAGCGGCGCAGCTTGATGAGGGCCTTGGTCCAGGCGAGCATTTCCGCGTGCTTGCCTTCGCCGATTTCATCCCAGTTGAGTTTGGACTTCTCGAACGTTTCGATGTCTTCGGGGTTAGGCACTTCGTCGCCGAAGAAGAGGGCGAAGTCGCGTTTGCGGCCCTCGGAAACGAGGCGGCGCATCTCTTCGTCGTCGTGGTCGGCGAAGTAGAGGAAGGGAGAAGATGTGGCCCACTCTTCGCCCATGAACAGCATGGGGATATACGGCGCCATCAGCACAATACCGATGGCGACTTTTGCGGCGTCGAGCCCGGAGAGATGTTCGAGGCGCTCGCCCAGAGCGCGGTTGCCGACCTGATCGTGATTTTGATCGAAGTGAATGAAGTGATGCGCAGAGAGAGCTTCGACGGGCCGTCCATGTTTGCGTTTGCGATAGCCGGAGTACTTGCCGTCGTAGACGTAGGCGTGTTTGAGAGCCTTATGCAGGTCAGCCATCGAGCCGAAGTCGTCGTAATATCCACGACCCGGCTCCTTGGTGTAGACGAGGGTGAAGAGGGAGTGGTGGAAGTCGTCGCTCCATTGCGAATCCAGGCCGTAACCCTGCGCTTCGCGGGGCCGGACGACGGTGGGGTCGTTGAGGTCGCTTTCGGCGATGAGGTAGAATTCGCGGCCGAGCGTGGCGCCGAGGCGTTCGACTTCGACCGATAGCTGCTCCATAAAATGCACGGCGGAGCGGTCGATGAACTCATGCACGGCGTCGAAGCGCAGGCCGTCGCAATGGTAGTCGCGCAGCCACATCAGGGCGTTGTCGCAGAAGAAGCGGCGCACTTCGTCGCTGCCGCCTTCGTCCAGATTGACGGCGTCGCCCCAGGGAGTTTTGTGCTTGTCCGTGAGGTAAGGGCCGAACTTGTTGGTGTAATTTCCGACAGGCCCAAAGTGGTTGTAGACGACGTCGAGAATAACGCTGAGGCCCTTGGCGTGGCAGGCGTCGACGAAGCGCTTGAGGCCGTTGGGGCCGCCATAGGGCTCGTGCGTGGCGAAGATTGCGACGCCGTCGTAACCCCAGCCGCGCGCGCCGGCGAACTCTGCGATCGGCATCAGCTCGATGTGCGTGATGCCGAGGTCGGCGAGGTAATCGAGATGCGTGATCGCACCGTCGAAGGTGCCTTCCTTGCTGAAGGTTCCGATATGCATCTCGTAGAGCACAGCTCCGGTTTTTGGCGAGCCGCGCCACAACTGGTCGTGCCATTCAAATTCTGCGTGATCATAGAGGCGCGACATTCCGTGGACGCCATTGGGCTGTCGCGTGCTGCGGGGGTCGGGGTAGGGTGTCGAATCGTCGTCGATGAGGAAAGCGTAGTCGTCGCCGCACGTGGTGTCGGCCACTTCGAGCATCCACCAGCCGCGTTTGTTCGGGGCATTCATCGGGAGCACGCGGTCGCCGAATTTGAGCGACATCTTTTGAGCTCTGGGGGCCCATACTCCAAACTTGTGCATTCTTCGGTTCTCCCTTGGTTGCGCTTAATTTTCGGTTGCTCTCAGTTTTCGCGGGCGAGCAGAGCTACGGGGAACTCGCGCAGCAGTGATTCGACGCTCGCCGTGCCTGCTTCGATGCGTTCGCCAGTCAATTCGTTCCTCCACGTGCCAGGGGGAATTTCGAGTGTGGTGTCACCCCACTTTCCGCCGAGTGTTGTGGTCCATCGTGGAACAATAGTCAGGATTTTTTCGTCGCGCAGGTAGGCGATGACATGCTCGGCGTTGTCTCCAGCAGCCGCCAGCGGAGCGTAAACGGCGTACTTGCAGAATGACTCCGAACGCTGCTCGCGCAGGCGCAGAGCGCGATGAATGAGCCAGAGTTTGGGCAGGCCATCGTCGATGCGCGTGAGTACCTGCGCGGCGTTGAGGGTCTCGGCTTCGGCGAGCAATGTGCGACGGAGATCGTAGTCCACGGGGCGGCGGTTGTCGGGATCGACCAGCGACAGGTCCCAAAGCTCGCTGCCCTGATAGAGATCCGGGACGCCGGGCGCGGTGTGCTTCATCAGCGTTTGCGCGAGCGAGTTGACGCGGCCCGCGTCCATGATTTTTTCGACAAAGGACTCGATGTCAGCGACGAAGCTGCTATCGCCGAGAATGGCGTCGATGTAGGTGTTGACAGACTTCTCGTATGCTTCGTTATTTGCGACCCAGGAGGTGTGCAGCTTGGCTTCGCGCATGGCCTTCTGCATGTACTGCTTCAGGCGGTCGCCATCGATGGGCCAGGCGCCGACCATCGTCTGGTAAAGGAACCACTCGGTGCCTTTGTCGGGAAATTTTCCGGTACGAAAACGGGCGTTGCTTCGCGACCAGCGAGTGACCGTTTTGCCGAACTCTTTGGGGATTTCGGACAGCACGGCGAGGCGCGCGCGCACGTCATCGCTGCGCTTGGTGTCGTGCGTGCTGAGCGTGAGCATCGTGTCGGGATGCGTCTGCTGCATCCTCTGGTTGTAGACGTGAAACTCTTCGACAGTGACGCCGTCGCGACCTGGGTCGGCGCCGACTTCGTTCAGCGATGTAAGGCTATTGAAGCAGTAGAAGGCCGTGTCTTCCACACCCTTCGCCATAACGGGGCTGGTGAATTGCTGGAAGCGAGCGACGAATTCGCTTTCCTTTTCGCCGCGTATGGTCAGGGTAAGAACGTCGCGAATAAAGTCGAAGAGCGCGCCGTCAATGTCAGGGCGCTTGGTCTTGCCGCACTCGGCCGCACGCTCGATGAAGGTGCGGTCTTCGTCGGTGATCTCATCGCGGTCGGGCATGACGTAGGTGCGATAGATGCCAAAGCACGCAGCCACCTCGCGAATGGCCCGGCGGACCTCGGCGCGGGTAAAGTCGCGCTGCTCACGGTTGGACTCGCAGATATCGACGAACAAGTTCGTGAGGCGATTGACGTCGCTGCCGAGGGCTTCGAGTTCTACGTTCAGCTTTTTGTCATGCGCGATGGGCGGAAAATCGATTGGCTCTCCCGTGAAATTTCCGTAAATTCTGCGCAGGCGGCGCATACCTTCGGGCACGACCAGCAGGCCACCGGCCATGTTGAGAAAGTCGTAGCCGCTGGTGCCTTCGATGGGCCAGCTTTCGCGCAGGAACTCATCGCGTGCCAGGATCTTTTCGCCGACGATGTAGGCTGTCGGCGCGCGCTCGCGCAGGCGCTGGAAGTATTGCAGTGGATCGCGCAGACCGTCGGGATGATCGACCCGGATGCCGTCAATCACGCCAGCTTTCAACCACTTCAGGATCAGCGCGTGGGTTTCTTCGAACACGTACTCGCGCTCGACGCGGAGGCCGATCAGCGTGTTCACATCGAAGAAGCGGCGATAGCCGAGTTGCTGGTCGGCGGTCTTCCAATAGGCGAGGCGATAGTTCTGCTGGTTGAGGAACTCGTCGAGCGTGTCGGGGTTTGCGTTGAGCTCGCGAACGGACGTATCGATAGCAGCGCAGACATTTTCCTCCTCGGCGCAGAGACGGTCGAGCAGGCGGTCGAGTACGACCTTGTCGCGTGCACGAGCGAGCACCGTGCGGCGGTCCGTCATGTCGGGAGTGGGAAGCCGCCCATAGCTTGCGGCGAGAAAACTCAGTGTGTCGTTGAGCGAAGCTTCCGCGGCGCGGCCAAGAATGACGGGCAGGCTCTGCGGCGCGACGGGAACCGCCTGCCCGGCGGCTTCAACGGTGAAAATACTGCCGCTGCGCTGTACCTTGATGCCTCCCGATTGCAGCACGCGGCCGTATTGATCGCCGAGGATGGGCACGAGAACCTTGTCGCGAAGGCGCTCTTCACCGGAGTTCCAATCGATGTCGAAGAAGCTGGCGTAGCGGCTGCTGGTGCCATTTTCGAGCACGTCCCACCAGTAGCGGTTCTGCTCGCCGAGGCTCATGTGGTTGGGAACGATGTCGAGCACCTGGCCGAGGCCGCTATCGCCGAGCGCTTTGCAGAAACGCTCGTGGCCGGCTTCGCCTCCGAGCTCTTCGTTGACCCTGCGGTGGTCGACGACATCGTAGCCGTGCATGCTGTTGGGGGCGGCCTGGAGGTAGGGCGAGCTGTAGACGTGCGAAATCCCAAGGGCCTTCAGGTAGTCGGCGATCGCGGCCGCGTCGTCGAACGTGAAGCCCTTGTGCAGTTGGAGCCGATAGGTTGACCCCGGAATTCGTACTGTCATTGACGGCGTTCTCCGGGTGGGGTGCCCGCGCGATGTGCGGGCTGTATTAGATAGAGTCGGACGGTGCCTATCAGGTTGCACGCACGCCGGGCGACTACTTTCTGCCCGGGGCGATTTCCGGCTTCCACTGGCCAGAAAGCGTGAACGCGGCGTGCGCAAGTGCAATATGCGAAAGGGCCTGCGGAAAATTGCCGAGCATGCGCCTGGCGGCCGGGTCGTACTCTTCGCTGAGCAGGCCGACATCGTTGCGCAGGGCCAGCAGACGTTCGAACATGTCTTTGGCTTCGGCGACGCGGCCCAGCAGATGCAGGCAGGCGACCATCCAGAAACTACACGCAAGGAAGACGCCTTCTGTGCCTTTCAGGCCGTCGTCGGTTTTGCCGTGGTCATAGCGAAGGACCAGCCCATCCTGCGTCAGGTGCTTCTGAATGGCGTCGATGGTGCCGATGATGCGCGGGTCGTCGATGGGCAGAAAGCCTACGAAAGCCAGCCGTAGGCATGAGGCGTCGAGTGCCTTCGAGCCATAACTCTGGGTAAAGGAGTTGAGCTTTTTGTTAAAGCCTTTCGCACAAATCTCCTTGTGCAGCATGTCGCGGTTTTTGCGCCAGCGTTTGACGTCGCCTCCGCCGTCGTAACGCTCATGGTGGCGGATGGCGCGGTCGAGCGCGACCCATGCCATCACCTTGCTGTGAACGAAATGCTGGCGGCCGTCGCGGGTTTCCCATATGCCTTCGTCGGGCTGGTCCCAGATCTGGCAGAGATGATCGATGATCGACGCCTGGAGCGCGGTGGCCGGGATGCGGATGTCGTCCTCGGCCTCTGGAGTGCGATGTAGTGCGACCGCGACTTCTCCGAAGACATCGAGCTGGAATTGCTCCGCCGCAGCGTTGCCGATGCGGACGGGTAGCGAGTCTTCGTAGCCGCGCAGCCAGGTCGCGTTCCACTCATTCAGTTGGCGTTCGCCGCCGATGCCGTAGAGCGCCTGAATCTGGTCTGGCGCCCCGGCGACCGCGCGCAGCAGCCACATGCGCCAGCGGACGGCCTCTTCGGTGTAGCCGGCCAGCATCAGGATCAGCAGCGTGAACGATGTGTCGCGGAGCCAGCAGTAGCGGTAGTCCCAGTTGCGCTCGCCGCCGATTTGTTCGGGCAGGCCGGCGGTCACGGCCGCGACAATTCCGCCGGTGGGCTTGTAGGTCATGGCTTCGAGCGTCATCAGGCTGCGGGCGACGGCGTCGGCGTAATCGCCTTTGTATTGCGAACGCACCGTCCAGTCGCACCAGTATTTTTCGGTGTAGGCGAGTTCTTCTTCGACGACGACGGGTGGTGGCGGCTGCTCGTTGATAGAGCCGGAGTAGGTGAGGACGAAACACAACTCGTCGCCTTCGCGCAGGGTGAACTCGGCGACCGTGGTGAGGTCTTCGCCCCGGAACTCTGCCGCGCTGCCCCTGATGCACTGGTGGCGGAGGATGACCATGTGTGGGCCGGCGACCGCGCGCAGGTCGTCGCCGTGCATCGTGACCCACGGAATGGTGCGGCCGTAGTCGAAGCGCAGCACGAAGTCCATGCGCATGGCGACCTTGCCGCGAATGCCGCGGACGACGCGGATCACATCGGAATGCTCGCCGCGCGGAGGCATAAAGTCGATGAGCAGAACTTCGCCCTGCGCGGTCTCGAATGTGGTTTCAACGATCATTGTTCCGGGGCGATACTGGCGGCGTTTGCCGGTGATCTCGTCTTTTGGGCGAACCTTCCAGTAGCCGTTTTCGGCTGTGCCGAGCAGCGCGGCGAAACACGCAGGCGAAGAAAATGCCGGCCAGCAGAGCCAGTCGATCGAGCCTTCGCGGCTGACCAGCGCGGCGGTTTCGCAGTCGCCGATGAGGGCGTAGTCTTCAATGCGAGCGCCATGCAACGGCGTTGGTTTATTCTTTCGTCCGAACCATTCCGGCAATCGAAACCTCTCTCGTACTTTCGTTCAAAGCGCTCTACGTAACCTGGCAACCGCGGTGTTGCTGCGCGACATCCCTGTTGGTGAAACAATATGGGCAGGCGCGACTCTTCTTGAGTTGGATGCACTCTGCTGTCAGCCAGTCGCGTTGCTTGTCGCATGGATCGATTAACACGAAATGAATTGCAGGAGAAGGAAGCCGCATGAAACCCAAAGAGGGCCGCAGTCGCGTTGTCATCGAAGACATTCAACCGCAGATCGATTGCGGCCGTTACCCCGCGAAACGCGTCGTGGGCGATACCGTTTCGGTGACCGCCGCGATCTTTGGCGATGGTCACGACCATGTCGCTGCGCGGTTGCTGTATCGGCCGGCGTCGTCGAAGAAGTGGATGTCGGTGCCCTTTGCGGCGCCTGATAATGACGTGTGGCTGGCAGAGTTTGTGGTCGACAAGGTAGGGCCGTGGCAGTTTACCGTCGAGGCGTGGGTCGATCATTTCGATACCTGGGTAAGCGATCTTGCGAAGCGCATCGGTGCGCAGCCCGATCCGCAGGAGCCGACGCAGCAGATTGTCGGGCCGCAGGATATTCCGTTGGCGCTGCGTATTGGCGCAGGTCTCATTGCGGACGCGGCGACGCGCGCGAAGGGTGCCGATGCGAAGAAACTGACGGCGGCTGCGGCGAAGTTAGAGGCGCTGGCGACGGCGAAGCAGGCGTATTATCCGTCGCCGATCAGCGATGATCTGGTGGCGCTGGTGGCGAAGTATCCGGATCTTCGTTATGTGACGAAGTATGAGTCGGAGTTGCCGTTATGGATTGATCGCGAGCGGGCTTGCTTCTCCAGTTGGTACGAACTCTTCCCGCGCTCGACATCGCCGACTCTGGGTGCGCATGGGACGCTGCGGGATGTCGAAGCGCGACTACCGGAAATTGCGGCAATGGGTTTCGATGTTTTGTACATGCCGCCGATTCATCCCATCGGTGTGGCCTATCGCAAGGGCAAGAATAATTCCGTTACAGCTGCTGAAGGTGAGGAAGGCAGCCCGTGGGCGATTGGTTCTGTCGAGGGTGGGCATACGGCGATTCATCCGAAGCTGGGAACACTCGCGGACTTCGACCATTTGCAAAGTGCGGTGCGCGAGAATGGCCTGGAACTGGCGCTGGACATCGCGTTTCAATGTTCCCCCGACCATCCCTGGGTGAAGGAGCACCCGGAGTGGTTTACGCTGCGGCCAGATGGGACGATTCAGTACGCGGAGAATCCGCCGAAGAAATACCAGGATATTTATCCGCTGAATTTTGAATCGACCGACTGGCGCGGATTGTGGGACGCGCTATATGGTGTGTTCGAGTTCTGGGTGGCGCGCGGAGTGCGAGTGTTTCGCGTCGACAACCCTCACACCAAGGCGCTGCCGTTCTGGGAGTGGTGCATCACGGAAATATTGAAGGACACGCCGGATGTAATCTTTCTGGCGGAAGCATTTACACGGCCGCACGTGATGTATTCATTGGCGAAGGGCGGGTTTACGCAGAGTTACACCTACTTTACCTGGCGGACGACCAAGGCTGAGTTACAGAAATACTTTGAGGAACTGACGCAACCGCCGGTGTCCGATTTCTTCAGGCCGAATCTGTGGCCGAATACGCCGGACATTCTGCACGAGCAGTTACAGACCGGTGGCCGGCCCATGTTTATGCAGCGGGTGATTCTGGCTGCGACGCTGGGCGCCAGCTATGGGATTTACGGACCGGCCTATGAGTTGCTCGAAGGCCGTCCGGCAAAGCCAACGGCGGGCAAGACGAGCAGCGAGGAGTATCTCGATAGTGAGAAGTATGAGATCCGGACCTGGGATAGATCGTCGCCGGATTCCATCGCTCCGCTGATTGCACAGTTGAACCAGATTCGTCATGCGAATCCGGCGTTGCAGCGGAATGAGAACCTGCACTTTCACGCAATCGATGAGCCGAACCTGATGGTATATTCCAAGGCCAATGCAGATTTCAGCAGCGTCATTCTTGTTGCCGTGAATCTGGATCCGAAGGCGGAGCATGGTGGGTGGGTGCATCTGACGATGGATAAGCTGGGCTTGCCGTGGCAGGGAAGTTTTGACGTGGAAGATTTGCTGACGGGCGCTCGCTACCACTGGAAAGACCAGTGGAACTTTGTTTCGTTGAACCCGAGCGTGATGCCCGCGCATATATTCCGGATTGTGAGAGAAGCGTGAAGAGACTGTTGATTCTTTTGTTCTGTGTGAGTGGGTTGATAGCTTCGCCGGGACATGCACAAAGTGTCGATCAGGCCCGTGCTTTCGTTCGCGGGCTGTATGCGCAATATGGCCATCCGAAGGCATCGGACGGGCCGAACGTGCTGGGGCCGGGCGCCGCGAAGATATTCTCGCCGCAACTGCTGCAACTCATTCGAAAGAGCGACAAAGAGACGCCCAAGGGAGATGTCGGCGTGCTCGACTTCGACCCCGTCTGTTCGTGCCAGGACCCTGACGGGCTACGGCTCGCGTCGCTGGATGTCAAACCGGGTGCGGCCGGATCTGCGGTAGCAGTTGCCATGCTGCACTATCCGGATTCCGCCGAAGACATTCGTGTGGAACTGTCGCTGAAGTGGTTTCCGACCGGATGGCGGATTGATGAGATCAGTACAAAGGATGTGCCGAGTCTCCGGAAACTGCTAACAGGCGCTGCTAAGTAGCCGATGCCTTCGAGCGAGCGGCCAAATCTTTCGCCGCTTCAGGCCAGGTGGGGAACTGGAATTCGAAGCCGTTTTTCAGTAGCAAAGTAGGGACTACGCGACGGCTCTTGAGGACGAGTTCGCTTTCGGTACGCATCATGAAAGTTCCGATTTCGAGCAACGGTTTGGGTGCCGGCAAGCCGACGGATTTGCCCCATGCGTGACGCAGGATGCGCATAAAGTCGCGGTTGGGAATCGGCTCGGGAGCGGTGAGGTTCACAACGCCGTCCGTCTCGTCAGTGATCTCTGGGTGGGCCAGCAGAAGATCGGTGGCGCGGCAGTAGTCCCCGTCGTGTATCCATGAAACAAACTGCGTGCCGGGTCCCTGTGCGCCGCCGAGGCCGAGGCGGATGAGTTTGGAGAAGACGGAGAAAACGCCGCCCGCGTCGGGGCTCATCGTCATCGACGAACGCAGGCGAATTTTGCGGGTGCGCGGCGTGGGAATGGCTGCAAGCGCTTCCTCCCAGCGATGCGCGACGTCGATGGAAAACGACCAGGTTTCGGGAAGGTTGGCGGGCTCGCGTGTGCCGCGTTCGGAGGGTAGATCGCCGAGCTCGCCTGTAAATTCATCCTGTGGACGGTCAAGTGCGTTGCGGTAGAAGGTGCTGGTCGAGGCGTTCATCCAGATGGGCGGCGGTGTGGGTGAGGCCGCGATGAGTTGCCCGAGCAGGAGTGTCGGCTTGACGCGGGAGTCGAAAATTTCGCGGCGATTTTCGGCGTTGTAGCGGCAGTTTACGGAACGCCCGGAGAGATGAATTACGGCGTCCGAGCGATCGATCTCTTCAGCCCACGGACCGGCGGTGACGCCGTCCCAGGCGAGCGTGCACCATTGCTGTTCGGGATGGTCCTGCGGGCGGCGCGAGAGGACAGTGACTTCGTGGCCTGCTGCGTAAAGATGGCGGGCGAGGAGGGTGCCGACTTGGCCGGAGCCGCCGGGGATGAGGATTCTCATGTGCTTTTCCTTGCGAAAAATTCTGGGTATCCGCCGACGGAAATCAGGGCTCTTTCATACGGGCCAGGTAGATCGATTCGAGTAATGTCTTTCAACCGGAAATAACTAGGTTCGGATTCCCACTTCGCGCCCGGCGCAATCTCTATCATCTCCAAAGTTTTTTCGTCTCTGGAAACCAAATAGCCAATGCTGCATACATCGGGGTCGCGCTTTTCACGGTGGATAGTGAGCAAAGAAGGGGCGGCAGACGTCAGGAGGGAGCCAATGTCGCTAAGGTCAAGAGCAATTTTCCGCGGCATTTTATCTCCGTGAATTTTCCTCGCCGCCGAATAGAATTCTGCATACTTCGCTGGGCATCGCAGCTGTCGAACATCTTTAATCCGCAGACAACAGTAGCTCTCGAACGCAAAACCGTTATCCAGCGATGCGAGAACAAAGAACTTTGGACCAATGCTCATCACGAATCCGGAAAACTTTCCTGCCTCAAACGGCCGGGTAAACTCCACGATCAATTTCTTCTTTTGAGCGGTAAGAAGCTGCTCTCGCACGCCTGACGCTTTGTTCGGCATTACGTCTTGCTCCCTTACTTCAATAGAGATATAGCGACTGTATGAAAGATGGCGAGACTATTGGATAGTCAAAAAAGACTGTGCGAGTGGAGCAAACTCTGACATTTCAGGCTGCGACAACGGGCTTTTGCGCCTGCCGCTTGTCCAATTTCGCGAGACGCTGGACTTGCTCCCAGATCGGCTTCGTCAGATCTATGCGAGGATCTATATCCAGCGGATGATCCTTACCCCAGCCAAATCCATGTAGGACGTAGGAATCGCCTTTCTCGTCGGTAACGAGATGCTTGGGAGGGAGCGGATTTTTTGTAGCGGACTTCCTGGCGGCCATAAAGAATCTCTAAAAAGATATTACTCCGGTACATCCGCTGCGTAGCTACTGCAACAGCGAAATAGCGACCGCACTCATCGCAGTGACGCCGGTTTGGATTGTAGGCTGCGGCAGGGGTTCGAAGCGACTGGTGTGCATGCCGGGAAGTTCTTTGCCGGCGGCTTCGGCTGCGGCGAGTTTGTGGGGGTCCATTGCGCCGAGACGGAAATAGACGACGGGAATTTGCTGGTGTTCGAGGCCAAAAACGCCGACGTCCTCCGAGCCCATCACCTTCCCGCCCGAAAGAATGACGTTGTCAGCGCCGAGCGCCTTGACGAGTGTGGCCTGGACGCTGGCTGTGAGGGCAGGATCGTTGAGTTGAACAGGTGTTGATTCGTCTTCGAGGACCGTGACGGTTGCTGCTTTTTCGGGCGGCAGGCCGGCGGACGTAGTGATGCCGGCGGCCATCTGCCGAAGCGCCGTGATGGTGGTTTGGCGGGCCTTGTCGGAGAAGGCGCGCGTGGTGAGTTCGAGCTTCACCTGGTCGGGGATGATGTTGCGCTTGGTGCCGCCGTGGATGTCGCCGACGGTGACGACGGCGGGGTCCTGTGGGTCCTGCTCGCGGCTGACGATGGTCTGGATTTGCGTGATGAATAGCGCGGCGAGTGTGACGGGGTCGCGACCAAGCTGAGGATAAGCACCGTGTCCGCCGATGCCGTGGATGACGACGTCGATGGAGGTGGAGCTGGCCATCGCCGGGCCGGAAAGAACGCCGACCTTGCCTGCAGCAATGGTGTTGGTGTCGTGCAGGCCGATGATTTTGTCGGGGCGGCCGAAGCGCTCGTAGAGGTGGTCGGCGAGCATGGCTTTAGCCCCGTCGATGGTTTCCTCCGAGGGCTGGCCGATGAGCATCAGCGTGCCGTGCCATTGGCTTTTTGCGGCGACCATGGCGCGGGCGACGCCGATCAGGACGGTGGTGTGGATGTCGTGTCCGCAGGCGTGCATCACGCCGGTGGCCTGACCGCTGGCGGTTTCGGTCATGACGTGGCTGGCATAGGGCAGGCCGGTTTCTTCGACGATCGGCAGGGCATCCATGTCGCCGCGCACCAGAAGCGTGGGGCCGGGGCCGTTCTTCAAAATTGCAACAACGCCGAAGGCCTGCGTGCCATCAGGATATTTGCCGATGTGGTCGGTGACGGTGTACCCGGCGTCGCGGAGGGCCTTGGCGAGGATCGCCGACGTGCGCTCTTCGTGGTGCGAGAGTTCGGGGTGTTCGTGGAGGTCTTTGTAGGTGTCGACCAGAGTGGGCATTTCGGTCTGAATGGTGTGCGAAAGATCCTGCGCGTGCGTAGCGATTGGCAGCAACAGAAGCGGAGAGAGAAATCGTAGAAAAGCCACTGACAGACCTCCAGAGCGAGACGAAACGTTGGGGAGTGCCCAGTCTACCAGCGTGGAGCGGTGGCCTTTGAGGGCAGCGTGCGTCTATAGGGAAGAAGCAAATTCTTCTGCACGCAAAAGGACGGTCTGCGCGATGCCCACGCGTTGGATTCTTCGCAGTCTGCTTATGCTTGCGCTCGCAACCTTCGTGCGACCCTCTGTTGCGCAGGCCAATCCAGAAGACGCACAAAAATCGCCGGCGTTCCGTCTCAACGTGCCGGTCGATGAGGTCAGCCTTACGTTCCACGCGGCCGATGCTCATGGTCTCCCTATCAACGATCTGCAACTCAGCGAGTTGCGTCTTCTCGATAACGGTAAGCCACCGCGTAAGGTGCTGGACTTTCGCGTGCAGCAGGATTTTCCTATTCGCGTCGGCATTCTGATGGATACGAGCGAGTCCATGGAGAAAACCCGTGCAGGTGATCGGGCCATCGCGATCAAGTATGTTCAACGATTGTTGAGGCAGAAGACCGATCAGGCATTCGTCGTCAACTTCGGCGTCCTGTCGAAGATGTCGCAGCCCTGGACGAACGATCCGGTCGCGCTCGCCGATGGCATCCGAAACCGCGTGCTTTCCACGAACGGAAGCGGCCACTTTGCCGGCACCGCTGTTTTCGACGCGATCTATCGGGCGTGTCTCGGCCAGTTTGGCCACATCGATAATGCGGCAAGCGGAAACTTTATTCTGCTCTTCTCCGATGGCGAAGATAACGCCAGCCGGGCTCCGCTCAAACTGAGCGTCGACACTTGCCAGCACAGCAACACCGCCGTCTACGTCTTTCGTCCCAGGTCGACATCCAGTCTTGCAACGGGGCCGGAATCGTTGATGGAGCTCACAACGCAAACCGGCGGCCGGATTTTTCTCGACGCGGATACTGACGACGAAATCGACAACGACCTGCGGCTTATCGAGGCCAACCTGCGCAATCAATATCGCCTGATCTATAAACCCGCGGAGTTGAAACGCGATGGCTCATTCCACCGCATTGAGTTGAAGGCTCCGGACCGCGTGGACAGCATCAACATTCGTTCCGGGTACTATGCCCCGACCCATTGAGTCCTACGCGGAGGAAGAGTCTCCCTGGAGCGCGCCGACTTCGTCTGCCGAAACGACATCGAAGGCCGCGAGTTCAGGGATGCTTGTGTAGCGCGGAGTCGCTGCCATCAGCGCCTCGATCGCTGCGACGGGAGCGATGCCACCGCGTGCGCCTTCGCCCATGCAGTTCATCGCGCCGGCTGCGCAGGAGAAATCAAGCTGGCGCTGTAGCGGCCAGCCGCGCAGCAGGCCAAAGATGAAGCCGGCGCGAAAGATGTCGCCGGCGCCGGTTGTGTCGACCACTGGCACCTGATAGGCGGAGGCATGATGAAAATGCTCGCCGTCCCACGCCAGGATTCCATCGGGCCCCAGCGTCGCCGCGGTGACACGGCAGCCGTATTGGATCTGGATCTGGCGCAGAGCCTTTTTCAGGTCGTGTTCGCCGGTCAGGCGGCAGGGGAAATCGCTGTTGGCGATGAGGTAGTCGACGTTTTCGATGAGTGATGCAACGCCGGGGTAGGTGTCGTCGAGGTCGGCGACGACAGGAATGCCGGCCGCGCGGGCCCACTGGGCAGCCAGCGTGGCAGCGGCGGTATCGTGTCCATCGACATGCAGGACGCGGGCGTTTTCGATCCACTCGCGGCGAAGCTCGCCAGGCTGGAGCGTCACACGCTCGTCGCGGCGGCAGAGGACGGTGCGTTCCCCGTGACGGTCGACCAGGATCAGCGAGCGCGCGCTCGGGGCTTCAGGAGCGGTGATGATCTGAGTCTCGACGCCTACCTTTCTGAATGCGTCGGCATGCAGCGCGGCTGCGTGGTCATCGCCGAGCTTGCCCACGTAGCGCGTGCTCAATCCCCAGGTCTGGCAGGCGACGACGGTGGAGGCGACCTGTCCGCCGGGCATCAGGCTTTCGGTTTCATACTCCGTTTTGGAGCCGCGTTCGGGGAATTGCTGTACCGAGATCAGGGTGTCGGTCGCGTTTAAGCCCACACCGACGACATCAACTTTCGACAACTGCGTCATCTGGATATTGTATTGGGCGGCTGCCCGGGTTGACGAGCGCAGGCGGAATAAGCAACTTGTACCGCATGCGAAAAATGAAAGTGGGTGTCATCCAAATAAGGCTCTCCTGGATTGCGGGAGGGCCTATCTTCATCAGTTCTCTTCTGCGGTGTGCTAGGGCAGGGTAACGCGATAGCCGGCACCGAAGGTCGACCCCGTGTAAGTGCCATTGACGGACACGGAGCTCGCAGCGCCCGCAGCGCCCACGGAGCCGGGAACGGTGACGGTCGCGACTGCGGAGGTTCCCGGGGCGATGGTGCCGAGGCTCAGCGGTAGCGGCGCAGCCGCAGTGGTACCGACTTTGACCGCGGTGAGCACTACGTTAGTAGCGGGGGTGGTTCCGGTGTTCGCGATGGTGAGCCTGACGACCACGTTTCCGGCGCTGCGCGTCAAGACTTTGGTGACGACCAGGTTGGCGGGCGTGGCCGGCGCGGCATTCACGGTGATCGTGTTGGAGCCGGTCGCGGTGGTGAAGTCGTTCGTGTCGGTCGGGGTGAAGGTGACCGAGAGCGTCTGATTGGCGCCGACGGGGAGCACCGTCCCTGCGGGTGGGTTGTAGACGAATGTGCCGGGGACGCTGGCGGTTGCGTTGAGCTGCTCAGAGGAGAGAGCGCTGCCGAAGGTAATGGCGCCGGGCTTGGACCAGGTGATGACCGGAGTGGCGATGGCTGGGGTCGTCGGCGCGAAGGACACGCCCTTGAAGTTGGAGTCTGACGGGGCAGTAGCGAGCACATTGAAGGATTCGGCTGCGGCCTGCGATGCTGTGGTGAAGCTCAGGTTGTCGGTGATGCCGTAGAGGAAGGTCAGGTCGAGATCGTTGATGGTGTAGTTGGTGGCGTAGAGCTGCACGAGATTGCCGGACACATTGGCGGCCAAACCGTAGAGACCAGTAGTGCCCGCGGCGCTGGTGTTGGCGACCAGGTTGAGGCCCTTATAGAGGGTGTAGGCGAGGTTCCAGGTGCCGGTGCCGTCAGCCTTGGTGTTGATCCACTTTTGCAGACCGCCGTTGCCGAGGGAGCTGGGGTTGGAGTTGTTTTTCGGGTTTCCGCTGTCCGCCACGTAGAGGGTGGAGGCATTCGCGAAAAAGAATCCAACGGGGCTGGCGTTGACCTGTTTGCCGGCGTTGAGATTGTTGCCGTCGCCGTCGGCGCCGGTGGTGATCGTCAGTTTGCCGGTGCCGCCCGTATTGCCGTAGCCGGTGAGCATCACCGGCGCTCCGAAGAGAGTAGTGGGCGGAGCTCCCGCCGCGCCGAGGGTCCCGATGTAGCTGCGGGCCGAATTGGAGCCGCCCTTGGTGTCAACGGAGACATACAGAGTGTTGTTGACGATCTGGACGATGCGCGTGTCCTGAGACAGGGTGTTGCCGGTGGTATCGAGGCCGGTGATCGGAGTGGGAGCGCTGTTGGGTGCGCCCAGCGGAGTGAAGAAGACGCCGCCGGTCGGATCGACACCGGACCCGGTGCCCTGTCCTGACACCCACGCGCTGGAGCCGTTGACTGTGTAGATGCTGCGCGGGTTGTTGGTGTTGAAGATGTTGTAAATCGGCGTGTTGGAGATCACGGTGCCGTTGGCGTCGATCAGCGCGACGACGCGTCCGACTGGCGTATAGCTTTGGTTGGTAAGGCTGCCGGACTGCGCAAGCGCGTTCGACGGGGCCGCACCGTATAGCGGCGGGTTGGCGTCGAACGTGGCGGCGGGGATGGCGTAGCCCATGATGGTGAGATAACGGCCGTTGCCGGAAAGCTGGAGCGAGCCTTCCGACGAAGAGCCGTACTCCGCCGAGACAGGAAAATTGCTGCCGGAGGCGGTTTGAGGCAGCACCAGCGAATCGACGAACGTGGCTGTCGTCGTGCCGACGGGCGTGAACTGGAACAAGGTGAGTGGCGTGGCCTGGTTGTCGCCATAGCCGCCCACGGAGCTGTTTCCGGTGCCATTGCCGGTGCCGTTCGGGACGGCGGTGCAGGTGCCGGCGTGGACGCCGCAGCCGGAGACAGCGACCACCAGGTTGCCGGGTGTCAGCGGCGTTTGCGCATGGGCCGCGACCGATGGCAGAAGAGTGATGGCCAAAACGGCCGTTGCGGCAAAGTTCTTGATTGCAGGACTTGTTTCAGGCGCAAGTTTGTACACATCAGCTCCGTTATGCAGTAGTGCAACGAAGCTAACAAGGCAAGGTTACGGTAATGTGACATTCGTAACCGGTTTCGGAAATTTCGGTGGAATTCGAAACCTACAGGTCTGGCGAGAGACCACGGTGGACGCGACCAGTCCTCCGGGCATGAGGCTTTCGGCTTCGCACTCCGTTTTGGAGCCGCGCTCGGCGAATTGCTGTACCGAAATCAGGGTGTCGGTCGCGTTCAAGCGCACGCCGACGACATCAACTTTGGGCAGCTGCGTGGGTTGACGAGCGCATGCGGAATCAGCAGCTAACTACTTTCAGATAGTCAGGACAACGGCGCGCAAAGTCGAGGATTCGCTGGTCGCGGGTGATGAAAGTAAATTCATGCACATGGGCAGTAGCCATAAGGAAGCAATCGCCGGGATCGGAGTAACCGTAGAGGAGGGGCAGGGCACAAGCCGCCAATCCGATCGCTTCTGAGATGGGAGTGGATATGGCGCCCAGAGCGGACGTAGCCTCGACAAACCAATCTTCGGGGTTGAGGCCGCGTAATTTCGGGCGAAGAACTGGATTTTTCTTCCGGGATGCGGCACCCAATTCCCAGGCTGACATTGGAGAGACGTGTAAGGAATTGGATAGTGCTGCGCCCTCGACGGCGAGTAGCGCGTCAACGGACATGGGAACTGGATCGTAAAGCCAGATTAACGCATGTGTGTCGAGAAGAACTCCGGTCATGAGGCTCGCTTAAGCTTCGTGTTCCAGATCGGCGTCTTGCTGGGCGAACTTTTGGACCTGTTCCCAGATGGGTTGGGTAAGATCGATGCGCGGATCGAGATCGAGCGGGCTGTTCCTGCCTGCTCCGTAACCCTTGATGAAATGGGTTTGTCCCGCTTCGTCCGTGAAGATTCCGCCGCCGGAAACGAGAGTCACGTTGGCTATGTTTTGATTGCTCATCTCTGGCACCTTCTCAAATAGTCTACTTCAGATGGCCCGCCGTTACTCGCCGATGCTGATGCCGAGCGCCTTCATCTTGCGGTAGAGGTGTGAGCGTTCGAGCCCCAGCGCCTCTGCGGCGCGGGTCACGTTGCCGTGCGAGCGGTCGAGCTCCTTGAGGATGTAGTCGCGCTCGTAGGCTTCGCGGGCCTGGAGGAGCGTGGCGAACTCCTCGCGGTTACCGCCGCGGCCGGCAGTCATGCCGTCGGTGCGCTGCACCAGCATGGGCAAATGCTTTGGTTCGAGGCGCGTGGCCTTTGGGTTCAGGATCAGCACCCGCTCGATGACGTTGCGCAGCTCGCGGACGTTGCCGGGCCAGTGGTAAGTTTTGAGCTGGGTGATGGCGGCGTCGGAAATCTCGACGCGGGGGCGCCCGTATTGCGCACCGAACTCCTGTAGAAATTCCTTGACCAGTAGAGGGATATCTTCCTTGCGGTCGCGCAGCGGCGGAACGAAAAACGGAATGACATTGAGGCGGTAGAAGAGGTCTTCGCGGAAGTTGCCGCGAGCGATCTCTTCTTCAAGATCTTTATTGGTGGCGGCGATGACGCGGGCGTCAATGTGGACGGGCGTGGACGCGCCGACCGGGTAGAAGCGCTGTTCGTCGAGCGCGCGCAGCACCTTGGCCTGCGTCTTGAGGCTCATGTCGCCGACTTCGTCGAGGAAGAGTGTGCCGCCGTCGGCTCGCTCAAACGTGCCGCGCTTTTCGGCGGGCTGGTTGGGTCCGCCGGCGCCGTGGCGATAGCCGAAGAGCTCGGTTTCGATGAAGTCCTCGGGTATGGCGGCGCAGTTCAGTTCGACGAAAACCCGCTCGCGGCGCAGGGATTCCGCATGCATGGCGCGGGCGATCAGCTCCTTGCCAGTGCCGGACTCGCCGTAGATCAGCACGCGGCCGTTTGTGGGGGCCATCAGTTTGATCTGCTGGCGCAGGGCCTTCATCGGTACGGACTGGCCAGTTACCGAGCCTTTGGCTGCGAGCTGCCGCGCGAACTCCTGGTTGTCCTCGCGAAGGTGGTGGGCCTTAATTGCGTTGCGCAGCACGAGCAGCGTGCGGTCAAGCGAGAGCGGCTTTTCGAGGAAGTCGTAGGCACCGAGCTTGGTGGCGCGCACCGCCGCTTCGATTGTCCCGTGGCCGGAGATCATGATGACTTCGGGCGAGTCGGCGAGCGGCTCGGCGGGATTCGTCCCTTTGATCTTTTTCAATACGTCGAGGCCGTCGCCGTCGGGCAGCCAGATGTCGAGCAAAACCGCTTCATAGGGCGCATCGCGCAGCAACGCGAGCGCTTCGGTAGCGGTGCCGGTGGTGGTGACGGCGTAGTCCTCCTCGCGCAGGATAGCTTCGAGGGAGTCGCGGATGTCGGCTTCGTCGTCGACGATCAGAACATGGTTCATAAGGGGGATTCGTGATTAGAAAATTCGAGTTGTGAGGCGCCAATGAGTGAGACAGATGCAGTCTTGATTCCTTTGTCCCTATGCACACTCATGGATGGTTTGCGTTCGCTTTCGTCACGAACCTTTTCACAGCCTCGCGGTAATCTTCTGCTGATTCGATGCCAAATTCGATATGCGCGCATCCCTTCGCTTTTAGATTAACTTGCTGTTCCGCACTCGGAAACACTCGCTTTGAGGAGCCGATATGAACAGTGTATGCGCCCGGAGGAAGATCATCGATCTTGAATTCTCCTGTCTTCGCGGTTGTAACCTGTATTGATCGTGGACCAGAGATAGCCAGAGTTTGGTTCCCAAATCCGATGCCCATCCATTTGTGGACACCGTCTTCGGGAGGAACGACAAAGATTGCGCCCATGATGCTGCTGGTCAGCGGGAGTTTATCGCGTGATCGAAGATACTCCAAATCCTCTTTGGATTCGGGCCAGTCTTTGCCTACCGGTGTAGTTCCGCTGCATCCCGAAACGGAGTAGGTGCCGTCGTTCAGCCTTTTGGCGAAGATGATCGCGGTTTCGCCTTTATTGAAGTATTCGCCATTCAGGTCGCCAGCGTGAAGGACCAGGTTAGTCGGTAGCGGGCCGGAGAAAGATTCCTTGACCTGTACGGTCACAGTCTGAATCTTTGTTCGATCGCAGTGACCGTCGAGAAGAATCCTGCCTTCTGTCTCAACAATTTTCTGGACCGTAGCGACGAAGATAGCTTGGTCAGATAGTTGCGGGATGCGTTCGCAAGCGGGAGCCAGATTGAGCTTACACGCCACCTCCTCTCGCTGAGAAAGTTCTGCGGTAGTAACCGCCTTAAGGCCGGTACAGTCTGCGCCATTGGTTTGCGCAAAGCTCGAAAGCGGTAAGAGCAACAAGCTACCGAACAGCGGCAGCGGTTTGAACCTGTTCCGCATAGTTTTCCTCCGCACTCGTTGCTGTACGCAGTTCCATGATGAACTTCGCTCCCGCAGGCAAATTTCTCTCAGCGCGGATAGACCCTTGATGCTCCTGCAAAATCTGCGCCGCGATGGAAAGTCCGAGGCCGGTGCCGCGCTCCTTCGTGGAGAAGTACGGCAGGAAAAGCCGCTCGCGCATTTCGTCGGTCAGGCCGGGGCCGGTGTCGGCGACGCAGAGCTCGACCATGCCGGAGTCGAGCAGTCGCGTTGAGATGTAGAGCTCGCGCAGCAGGGAATCGTGCATGGCCTCGGCGGCGTTGTCGATCAGGTTCGAGAGCGCGCGCTTCAAGGCTTCGGGGTCGGCCAACACCAGTGGAAGATTCGGCGCGAGGGTGCGTACGACGCGGATATTCGCCATACGGCCGGCAAACAGCGCGAGCGAGTTTTCGACGATCGTATTGAGGTCGGCGGGGTGCGGCCGTGCGCTGGGAAACTGCGCCAGCGCGGAGAACTGGTCGACCAGCGAGCGCATGGTTTCGACCGAGGCCGTGATGATCTCCGAGCTGCGGCGGATGACAGCGGGCGAGTTGCTCTCGACATCGTGTTCGGCGAGCAGCGGAGCGAGGCGGTCGATATGGCGGTGAATCTGTTCCGCGTTGAGAGAGATCGGCGTCAGCGGGTTCTTGATCTCGTGCGCGACGCGGCGTGCGACCTCCTTCCACGCGCTTTGCTTCTGCGCACGCAGCAGCTCGGTCACATTTTCGAGCACCAGCACGTAGCCGAGATGCTGGCGGGAGGGCGCGCCAGTGCTTTCCAGCAGCGCGACCGTGGCGGAGAGATGGATGGGGCCGGCGTTCGAAGCCATCTGCATTTCCGATGACGCGCTGCCCATGCGATGAGAGCGGCGCAGCAGGCGGTCCAGCGATTCGGTGATCTCCGCCGTAAAGATGTTGGCCAGCGACATGCCGACGAAGTGCTTCTGCCCACCGGGGTCGAGTAGCTCGGAGAAGGCGCGGTTGGCGACGACGATCTGCCCCTGCGGCGAGAGCGTGACGACGCCGTTGGGGATGGTTTCGATGATGGTTTCGAGCTCGGTGCGGCGGGCCTGAAGGGCGGTGTTGGCCTCGGAGAGCTGGGCCGTGGACTGCTCCGCCAGGGCGCGTGACGATTCGAGATCGGTAGCCATGGCGTTGAAGCTGTCGACCAGCTCGCCGAGCTCTTCGGTGGCCGACTCGCCGACACGGCGCGCGTAGTCGCCCGCGGCGATGGCTTCCATGGCGTCGGCGAGTGACTCGACGGGCCGCGTGACCTGCTTGGAGAGATTGAGCGCCAGCCAGCAGCAGGCAAAGAGCGCAATGCTGGTGGTCAGCAGAAGAAGGAACATGTAGAGATTGCGGACGGTGCGGCGTTCGCGGAAGAGTGACCAATAGTTGGCGGTTGCGGCGCTCAGTCGTTTGGCGTTGGCTGTGATTTCGGACGGGATGGGAAGGCCGACGACAACCAGAGCCCCGGTTTTGACGCGGGCCGTAGCGAGAACGTAGTTGAGGCCGCCAAGGCTGTACAGCAAGCCGTCGTCGCGGCGCGCGGCGGTGTAGATGGCAGGCAGAGCAGGGCCGGGAAGCGGCACTTCTTCCATACGTGGCGGTGGTGAGGTGTCGTCATTTGCGGGGGAGGGAGATCGCGTGGTCTTGAGCTGTGTGAGGCTGCCGGATTGGGGGACGTTCAGCGACGCGATGGGCCGGCCGTCGCTGTAGACGATGGTGAAACCGCCTTGTAGGGTGACATCGTGGTGGTGCAATTCCTGCAGCGTGGCTGCCTCCACGTCGCGGCCGGTAGCGGTTGACGTGGAGAGGCTGATGGCTATGGATTCGGCTTCGGCGTGCGCGTTGTCCGTGGCGTACTTCGTAATGTTGGCGACCATCGCGTTGGACTCGTCGCGCATCTCCGAGCTGGACTGCGAGAACCAGCGCTCGACCGAGCGGTTCATCAGCAGGTAGCTGAAAAGGAACATGAAGACGAGGGGAACGAGTGAGACCAGCACCGCTCCCCACAACATGCGGGTGCGAAGACGCGTGCCGAGGACCCCGGAGCGCTGGTCGGCGTAGAGCTTAAGGACGTTGCGGACAAGCAGGATGAGGACGGCGACAAAAAGCAGAAATGAGACCGTCGAAAGGGCGATGAAGACGAGGGTCTGGGTGGGGGAATCGGGGTTGAGAATTTTAAGATTGAAGGCGTTGAGGGTGACGGGGACCAGCAATAGCATCAGCAGGCACACGCCCAGCGTAATGACTAAAGCCCGGCGGCGGCCTGACGCGGTTCCCATGGGGAAAAGTCTATATGTTTCGCGCTCGATCTGTGAGATTGCCCTGTGGTGTCGCCATCATCGCCGCTTCATGGGGATGATGGCGACACCCACTTACAGAAGATCTGCGATAGGCGTGAACTCGCGCTGCTGGGCCTCGGCGACCGCTTTGTAGGTGAGTATCCCATTGTGGGTGTTGACGCCCTCGGCAATGCCGGGATTTGCCTTGATCGCCGCGACTGCTCCGAGGTTTGCAAGCTGACGGACATACGGCAGCGTCGCGTTTGTGAGTGCGAGCGTACTGGTGTTCGGCACTGCGGCGGGCATATTGGTGACGCAGTAGTGCACCACACCGTCAACCAGGTAGCTGGGGTCGGAGTGTGTTGTGGGGCGGGCGGTTTCGATGCATCCACCCTGGTCGATGGCGACGTCGACGATCACTGCGCCCTTCTTCATTTTGGCGACCATCGCTTTGGTGACGATCTTGGGCGCGGCTGCTCCTGGAATGAGGACGCCGCCGATGACAAGATCGGCCTCGGAGACAGCGCGCTCGACGTTGTAGGCATTTGAGGCCAGCGTGTAGAGACGGCCGGAGAAGATGTCGTCGAGATCGCGCAGGCGGTTGAGGTTGAGGTCGACGAGGGTAACTTTCGCACCCATGCCGAGAGCGATCTTCGCGGCGTTCGTGCCGACGATGCCGCCGCCGATGATGCAGACGTTGCCGGGAGAGACACCGGGTACGCCGCCCAGCAGGACGCCGCGTCCGCCGTGCTCCTTTTCGAGGTACGCAGCGCCTATCTGTACCGAGAGCCGTCCGGCGACTTCGGACATCGGCGTCAGCAGCGGCAGAGTGCCGGCGGCGTCTTTGACCGTTTCATAAGCGATGCCGGTGACTTTTTTCGACAGCAGCGCACCGGTCAGGCCTCTGATCGGCGCGAGGTGCAGGTAGGTGAACAGGACAAGGCCCTCGCGGAAGTAGGGATACTCCTTCTCGACGGGCTCCTTGACCTTGACGACCATATCGGCGTTGCCCCAGACGTTGCCCGCATCGCCGACAATCTCCGCGCCGACGGCCTGGTAGTCGTCGTCGGTGAACGAGGAGAGGCGGCCGGCGTTGGTCTCGACGAGCACCTTATGACCTGCGTCGACGAGCGCCTTGACGCCCGCGGGGGTGATGCCGACGCGGCTTTCGTGGTCTTTCACTTCCTTGGGGACGCCGATGATCATAAATAGTTCTCCTTGAACGCCTGGCTGGGTGTTAGAAGGCGGACTGGTCAGGATAAATCAGAAGGTGGTGGGTTGGGCACAGTTCGCTTGCTCCAATAACCTGTCCTTCGCTTGGCATGGGCGATCGCAATAATGAGAATCAAGTCTTCATGGCGACGAAAGACTACCAAATAAGGAAATCTTTGAAGTACGGCTCTTTGACACTGATTAGAAATGGCGGGAAAGGTATGGGGCTCGCGCAGTATCCGGGTCAGGACGCTGTCGACTTCCTCGCGGAAATTCCATGGTGCATTTGAGCTTCTGGCCTGGTACCACCGGATGGCCTTCTCAAACTCTTTGATCGCAAGCGGATGGAAACGGAGGGTCATCCCCGGCTCAGGAGGGCGTCGATATCTTTCATGACGACCTCGTATGGTACCCCGACCACTGTTCCATCTGCCATCTCCGCGGCTCGACGCTCGATCTCGGTCTCAAACTCCGGGGTCCCCAATTCGAGAATCCCCGCAGGTATCGGGAGACTGCTTAGAAGAGTCGTAGCGAGTTGGACTCTGTCTCTTTCGGAAAGCAGAAGCAAATCTTCTTCCAATTTTTCGAGGGCAGGGGACATGGTAAACCTCCACGACACTAGTGTACGACGCAGGATGGCCCGCGAAAGACGTACAATGGTACGTGCAGGCATTCTGCCCACAAATCTCGATGGAATGCAGGAATGAATCCGTTTAATGTCCTCAAATAATTTTCAGATGCGCTCGCCGCGGTTCAGCAACATGCGGTCGATTTTTTCGCTCTTTTCCAGCGATCTCGCGATCGACCTTGGAACGGCCAATACGCTCGTCTTCGCGCACGGCAAAGGCATCATCGTCAACGAGCCGTCGATTATCGCCGTCAACCGCGTGACTGGCGAAGTCGAGGCCGTCGGCAAAGAGGCCAAGGAGATGCTTGGCCGCACCCCAGGCAACATCATCGCGATCAAGCCGATGAAGGATGGCGTCATCGCCGACTTCAAGCAGACCGAAAAGATGTTGAACTACTTCATCCAGAAGGCGCATAACCGCAAGCGCATGGTGCATCCGCGCATCGTTATCGGTGTGCCCAGCGAGATTACGCAGGTAGAAAAGCGCGCCGTCATGGACTCGGCCTATCGTGCGAAAGCGTCTGAGGTGCACCTTGTCGAACAGGCGATGGTGGCGGCCATCGGCGCCGGTCTTCCGATTACTGAACCCGGCGGCAACATGGTCGTCGACATCGGCGGCGGGACGACGGACATTGCCGTGATTTCGCTGGCGGGCATTGTGTATTCGCGCTCGGTGCGTATGGCCGGCAACCAGATGGACGAAGCCGTGATGACGTACCTCAAGCGGAAGTACAACCTGCTGATTGGCGAGCGCACGGCGGAGCAGATCAAGATCGAGTTGGGCTCGGCGTATCCGCTGGAAAAGCCGATGACGATGGAGATCAAGGGCCGCAACCTGATCGAGGGTGTGCCGAAGACGATCACGATTGAGGACTCGGAAATTCGCGAAGCGCTGGGTGAGTGCATCGCCACCATCATGAACGCAATTCGCGTCGCGCTCGAACGGACGCCGCCTGAGCTTTCCGCGGATATCTCCGATCGTGGCATTGTGCTGACGGGTGGTGGAGCGCTGATCAAGAACCTTGATCGCCGGATTCGCGAAGAGACGGGCCTGCCGGTTTCGATCGCCGACGATCCGCTGGCCAGCGTGGTGCTGGGCACGGGCAAGATGCTTTCGGACTTCAAGCTGCTGCGCAAGATCTCTATCGACTAACGCAGAAAAGATCAGACCACAAAGGCCGCCCTTATTTGGCGGCCTTTGCCGTTTTCAGCGCACGTTTTCGGTACTCGCTCGGCGTGTAACCCACGAGAGTGCGAAAGTCGTTGATGAGGTGCGCCTGGTCGGCATATCCAAGGTCGAGCGCCAGTTGTGCGCCGTCGAACGGCTGGCCGGAGTGGAAGCGCTCCACAACCTCGTGCAGCCGGTAGCGGCGGATGACCCACTTCGGCGAGACGCCGACGTAATCCCTGAACAGCCGTTGCAGCGAACGGACACCGATGCCTCGGCGAGATGCCAGCTCTTCTACGGTGAGGATCGATGGATCGTTCAGGATGGTGTCGACCAGCTCCGCACTCAGAATCGAGGAAGAATTCGGGGGCGGAAGCCGCTTCGTGAAGAATGCTCCGGTAGCCGCGGCCATCTCTTCTGCGCCTTCCATCCCGCGCACCGCTGACGCCAACTCCAGAATCGACGGTCCGAATATTTCTTCAGCGGGCACCACCCGGTCCGTCAGCGTGGAAACGGAATCGTTGAGGAACGGTCGCAGCCCGCCGGGGCGGAATTTGATGCCGAACACGCGTCCCCAACCCTCCATCTGCCGGGAAAACCGTCCGGTGCAGACGCCGGAGACCTCGCAATTATTCGGAACCAGAGCCGCATGAGGCGACTGCTCCAGGTCGTGCTCGAACAGCAGGTAGCAGCTCGGATGGGGAAGCGTTTCCTGGAGTCTGGGCGTTATGCCACGCAGGTCCCACCGAACAAACCAGAAGTGCTGGATCCACGGCGTGAGGTCTGGCGAAGGGGCCAGCCGCTGATGGAAAAAACCGCCGCCGTGGGGCTCGGCAGGCTGCAGCACTCCGCGTGGAGGGCCGACCGTCGGCGGGAAGGCTGGCGGCTCCTTTGCCGAAGCCTGGCGAGATTGTCGCGTTTCTTCAATCGCCCGTGGGCGGCGAGTTTTACCGTTGTTTCTGGAAGGCATACGCGATCTGTCAGGTGAATCAGTTGATCTTCAGAGTACTCGTACTAACGATGGTAGTGACAACAGGTACGGCGACAGCGCAAACGCCGGTGCGGACCACAAGCGCTGCAGCCACAACAGGAGAACGAAGCATGAAGCACGCAACGGGAACATTTGAGGTGAAGGTCGCGCCGGTCGACGTGTCGGATATCGGCAAGCAGGCCGGCGTTGGCCGCATGACGATTGACAAGGTCTGGTCTGGCGGCCTGAGTGGGACGAGCAAGGGCGAAATGCTGACCAGCCTTACCCCGGACACTGGCGCGATGGGGTACGTAGCGCTGGAACTCGTGACGGCGAAGCTGGATGGCCGCAGCGGCAGCTTCTACTTCATCCACAACGCCACCATGAACAGAAACGAGCCGAAGTCGGGTGTGATGCAGATTACGGTGCTCACCGGCTCGGGGACAGGAGAGCTCAGCGGTCTGCGCGGAACCCTGACGATCATCATCGACGGTGCAGGAAAGCACTCCTACACGTTCGACTACGAGTTGCCGTAGAGAGCACACAGAGCTTGTACGGCATGGATCATGGATACTGGGTACCAGGTCCCACATGCCGGCAATTTCCTCGCAGACGATGCGCAGTCCAACCAACAGTGCACCACGCCGGACGTGGCTCGCGTGCCTGTTGGTCTGCGTCGTTGCGGCGCTGGCCGTGTTCGTGCTGCCGCTGCATGTGCCGGTGGAGTTTCAACCGGCAGTATCCGCGTCGTATATCGCCGGGTTCAACAATCGCGTCGCCTCTCTCGCCGCCGCGGCGATTGGTGGCTGCGTGCTGCTTTGGGCGTGGTTCCGTTCGCGCGGCGAGAAGCCTAGCACCGACACAACGGACGACCGCATCAGCTGGCGCTTCGCCGCTTGTGTCATCGCCCTGACCTGCATCTTCTTCGCTCTCGCGGGCTGGATGGTCGCGGCCTCGCATCTGCGTTATCTGGCCGATGCCGGCTACTTCATCGAGCAGATGTCGTCGCATTCGGAGTACGGCGGCGCGCTCTACACCCAGCTCGAGTTCGCTTACGGGCCACTGCTTTTCTATCCCACCATCCTGCTCCACGCGGCGCTGCACTGCGGCTGGATGGCGGCCTATTTCCTTACGCTGGCGCTGGACCAATCGGTTGGGCTCGCGCTGCTGCGTTACGTGCTCAACGAGCTACCGATCCGCGGACGAGATCGCCGCATCGGATTCGTTCTATTCGCAATCGGCGCGCTGAATCCGATCTTCGGCCTGAACTATACGTTCTTCCGTTTCATTACCGCGTTCGCGATCCTTCTTTTCGCGACACGTCCGCAGTCGCTCGCGCGAACCATGTTTGTGCTGGTCGCGGGCGAGGTATTGCTGCTCGGAATATCGCCAGAACAAGGCTTCGCCTTTCTCATCGGAACCGTCGCGTTCGCCGGCTTGCAGACCTGGCGCAACGGCGCCAAATGGCTGCTGGTGTTGGCCGCGCCTGTAGTGGGCGCGGGAGTTTTTCTACTGCTTGCCGGCCGGTCCTATCTCTACATGCTGCACTCCTTCGCGAAGGGAGCGCTGAGCCTTCCGGTCGCGCCGTACCCACACATCCTCATCTTTTTGTTCGCCGTAGTCTGGCTCATTCCGTTCGCGATAGGACGCTCGCTGGGCTCCGGCGAGCCGGTCAGCGTGCGGATGGCCGCCTGTTATGCACTCGGCATTGGGCTGCTGCCGGCGGCGCTGGGACGCTCCGATCCGCTGCATATCTTCTTCAATGGAGCGGGCCTTCTGGTGCTTTCACTGGCTGCCATTCGCTCGCATTCGCGTGGACTGCGAACGGCGTGGCTCGCGGCCCTGATGCTGTTGATCGGCTGGCAGCAGTGGGTCAACAATCGCCTGTTGCTCGACCGCTCCACGGACACAGTCCGCCTCGCGATCATGCCGCACGTTCCGTCGCGGCTGCGTGAATCCGTGCTCGGGCGCCTTCCCGGGAGCTTCGCAGACCAACTCCGCCCCAACCCCGCTGACGCCGACGACCAACTTGATATTCCAGCGCTGGAACAAGTGGTCGGCAGCGCCCTGGTTGCAACGCCGGTTGAGGTAGAGCCCTCCATCGAGGCTGCGCTGAAGCGTTCGCACCACTACCGCCCCGATTACTACGCTTACGGAGTCGACCTGTTCAGCGCACCGGCCGAGGCCAGGAAAATTCACGACATGAACGAGGCGCAATGGGCTGTGCTGCCCACGAATCCCGACGAGCCATTTCTCGAAGCGCCGCAAACTCTCGACGGCGTGCAGGGCTTTATTTTTCCCTATCGAGCGCGAAATCCGATCCCGTTCTACCCCGGTAGCGCGTTCGCCCAGAATCTGAACGAGCACTGGACCGCGGTGAAAACCCTCGATGCCTACACGCTCTACAAGCGCCACCCGTAAACAGCTTACAAACGCTCGCCGCAGATTCTCTACTTTGCTGCACAGTTCTTTGTTCCCGTATCGGCGACACTGGCGACGAGCCATTTCCCGTCCACCCGCACCATGTTGAACAGGTCGGTTCCGCAATGGTCCACCTTGCCGTCGGCGAGAAAGTCGAACGGCGCCCACACCACCGCCAGGTCGTTGTCGATGCGCACCAACGGATCGTGAATGCGCTCTTCGATCTGCGTCTTACCGGGCTTGCCCACGCGGTCTGCGAACGCTTCGACGGTCATCTGCGTCGGCTTGCCGTCGCGCATCAACACCATCGTCGCGCCGGATATCGCGGAAGCCTTGATGGCGGCCGCGTCCCGCTTCGCCATGCCATCAAACATCGCCCGGATAGGCGCTAACACCGCGTCTTCCTCGGGAGTAGCCGCGCCAATCGCGGTGCAACAAATACTTGTCGCAACAAACACGGTGATGAGCCGCAGGACCCTGGGTTGAAAGAGGTTATGCATAGCAAATCATTCTAGCCGCGGCGTCGCCTATGGCAAGCATTTTCGTTCACTTTGTGACGAGCGCTCTACCGCCCCATCCATCCGCCGTCGACAGTGATGACGGTGCCGGTCACATAGTCGCTGGCAGGCGCACTAAGAAAAACCGCCGCCCCTGCAAGGTCCTGTGGCTGCCCCCAGCGTCCCGCAGGAATGCGCTCCAGAATCTGCCGATTGCGTGTCTCATCGGCTTGCAGAGCTTCGGTGTTGGTCGTCGCAAAGTAGCCCGGCGCAATCGCATTCACCTGAATCCCCAGCCCTGCCCACTCGTTTGCGAGCGCCTTCGTGAGCTGCGCCACGCCGCCCTTCGACGCGGCATAGGCCGGCACGCGAATGCCCCCCTGGAAGCTGAGCAGCGATGCGATATTGACGATCTTGCCGCCCGCCTTGCGCTCGATCATGTCGCGCGCCACAAGCTGCGAAAGCTGGAAGACACTGGTCAGGTTGACCTGCAACACCTGCTGCCAGCTATCGAGCGACGTATCGACGGCGGCATCGCGGTGGATCGTACCGGCGTTGTTGATCAGAATATCGACCCGCCCGAAACGCTCCTTGACGCGCCCAAACAGCGACTCGGCCCCGGCGGTGTGCGACAGGTCGGCCTGAAATGCCGCTGCCGCATCGCCGATTGTTTCGGCTGTTTCCGTCGCTTCGCGCCGATTGCCATGCACGGCAACGGAAGCGCCGGCCTGGGCAAGCGCGATAGCAATGGCAGCGCCGAGGCCGCTGGCGGCTCCGGTCACGAGGGCGACTTTATTGTCGAGGCGAAAGCTGTCGAGGATCGTTTTCGTATCGGGCATCTTAAATGCAATGTACGCGGACGCCCGTCTGCGGGCAACTGAGTCGCCTACGCCCTTGCGCCCTCAGCCGAGATCAGGATGAACGTGACGCTGCTTTCGGTCGTTCGTTTGTGGGGCGTGCCACGCGGAATGACCAGCATGTCGCCCTTGTGCAGTGTCACCGTGGACGCTCCCTGAGACCACGGTGCGAGCCACTCTCCCGGCTTGGTGTTGCGCGGGTTTTGCGGTGTGCCGCCGAGTTCATAGCTGGTCGTGCCTTCGAGAATCTGGAAAATATGGTCGCGGCCCTCGTGGTACTCGAACTCTTTGCCTGCTTTCTTTTCCTCGGTGGTCATCACCATCGTCAACGGCAGCGCGGCGTTCTGGAACAGGTTGTCATTGCCCGGATGCGCCTGGACGCCCTTCATGGCCTCCGCCAGCTTGCCGGCCGTGAACACCTGGAACGGCTCCGGGGCAGCGGGTTCGGCGAAGACTGGCACGCTCGAAAGTGGCAACCCGACGGCGGCTGCGGCGAGAGGAGCGGAACGTAGAAAGCTGCGACGAGTTTGACTTTTGGCCATGGGAAAGTGAACCACATCCAACCATCGTTTTCCAAGGCAATTCGTACATAGTTCGATCATCGGCGTTTATCGGCCCCTCGCCCTGTGCCCGCCAAACTGCGGGTGGCTATACTGAGGACGCACCATTTTGAGGAGTTGCGAATGAAGTTGTACCAGATGGCGGATGCAGTACGCTACCAGCGCATGACCACGGCGGAGTTGCGCGAAACATTTCTGCTGGAAGAGTTGTTCCGGCCAGGCGCGATCGATCTGGCGTATGTGGATCTTGATCGCACGGTCATTGGTTCAGCGGTGCCGACACTCGCTCCGCTCCAGCTTGAGACCCAGCCGGAGCTGCGCTCGGAGTTCTTCTGCGAGCGCCGCGAGCTGGGCGTGTTCAACGCCGGCGGAGCGGGCACGGTGACGGTCGACGGTAAAGTATTCGATCTCGACAAGATGGACGTGCTCTATGTCGGACGCGGCTCAAAATCCGTCAGCTTCGAGAGCGCGGATGCGGAAGCGCCCGCG
>Ga0207125_10008_pt1 | contig 55752 bp, 50 predicted proteins | sample Alteio_BWMinHeat_19_FD_153556 | JGI IMG/M metagenome (GOLD analysis project Ga0207125, IMG submission 153556) | Enriched cells from forest soil in Barre Woods Harvard Forest LTER site, Petersham, Massachusetts, United States -... | ecosystem: Environmental > Terrestrial > Soil > Temperate forest >...
CCATTCGGCGCGCATCCAGTTCGAGCCGAGTGGCAGCCAATAAGAAAGCAGGTCGAAGCCCATCACGCCGAAGAAGCGCGGGGTTTCGTCCCACGGATTTGCCCCCCCGCCGATCAGACGGTGGAAGTTTTCGTAGTAATCCGTGGAGAGATCGAGCCCCTGGCGCATGCTCGGAAAAGAAAAGCCGCCGCGTTCGTAGTTGAAAGGTGCGTCGTAGAGGGGCACCCGGAGCGCGGGCGTGGTTTTGTTGACCGGTTCTCCCTCGGCGTGGGCACTGGCCGCTATTAATAGGAACAGGAAAACGAACTTCATCCCCAAGAGTAGAGCATGGGGGCGCTTGGCATGGCCAGACCATTCCACTATTCTTAATCCATGCTGGAAGTGAACCACGAGATCCTCATCCCCGATTCTGAGCTCGAGTTTACTTTTGTGCGAAGTAGCGGGCCCGGCGGACAAGCCGTGAATAAAGTGAATTCCAAGGCTCAGCTTCGCTGGAATTTCGCTGCCAGTGCGGCGCTTCCGTTTCCCGTGCGCGAGAGATTTCTGCGGCGCTTTGCATCGCGTCTGACAAATACGGGGGATTTGCTTTTCACGAGCGACCGGTCTCGTGACCGGCTTCAGAACCAGCAAGATTGCCTCGACAAACTGCGTGAACTTTTGCTTTTGGTGGCCACTCCGGAAAAGAAGCGGAAGAAGACCAAGCCTTCGCGCGGCTCTCAGCTACGCGCGAAAGCAAACAAGCAGCGGCAAGGGCAGAAAAAGAAAAACCGGTCGGGCTCGAATTGGGATTAAGAAAGGGCCATTTTAGCGGGTTCTTCTGGTTTCAGTTCCAGTTCCGAGATCATGATAATCTAGGAAACGTTTTTCTGGGGATTTGTAGCAATGAGCTTTTTTCTTTTGGCGGCTAACGCTCTCTTCATCGTATTCCTATTGGGCAGAGTGCGAAGCGCGCTCAGGAACGGTGAGATAAAGGGCGGTGGAAGATTTTACAAGACGCTCTATAGGCGTAGCCTAAATCCGAAAGCGTTTTATTTTTCCTTGGGCTTATCTGTAATTCTCTTGGCTTGGTTTTGTTTCACGTTCTTCGCCCTTATCTACTTAGCTTGGACAGGACAGATCGATCACTATCTGCACCAATAGCCAAAGCCATCCGCTCGCGTTCCGGTCTGAAACGCGGCGGATAAGTGCTTTTTAGAGCAGCGAGATCACCGTGCTGAGGTTCATCGTGGCGGTCTTCCACGAGAACTGCGTGGGATAGAACTGCACGTAGGGGTTGATGTAGATGTCACGCGTGATTGCGTAGCCAACGCCTACCCATTCGTTTACTACGCGGGAGTTCATCTTCACTTGGTTGTCGTAGTAGCGCGGGTTGAAGATGTTGAAGCCCCAGCTCGTGTTCACGTTGAACTTACTCGTTACGTTGTACTTCACTACCGGCGCGATCGTTACGCTGATGCGGCGGATGCGGCCGTCGTTGCGAACGGTGCTGTACATGGGGCGGCCACGCTTCAGCTGGATCGCGTTGGCGTCGTCGGGGATGTAGTCGCGGTTGAAGAAGTAGTAGGAAGCGGTGGTGGAAGCACCCACGCTCACGGGGCTCGAACCGAGATTGTGGGAAGAGTAGAGGCGAGCGTCGAGGCCGGCCACTTCCCCTTGCGGGCGATAAACGTTAGAGGTCACGAGCGTGGCGCCGGGAGAGGCCACGAACTGCCAGCCGCCGAGCTTGAAGCTCTTGTCTACGGTGAAAAAGGGATTGTTCACGTCGATGTTCGCGGGCTTGGTGGTGAAGAGGTACTGGTCGGTGAGGCCGGCGTTCAGCGTGAAGGAGGTGGTGGGGTCGAAGCGGTAGCGCGCGCCCACGGAGCCGCTCGGACCCACGGCGGAGGCGGATACGGTGCCATCCGGATTGGGCTGGTTCGTTACGGTGAGATCATCGAGGGTGGGGCCGTAGTAGGAGAAGTTGGCTTTCAAGCTGAAGCGAGAGAGCGAACCTTCCCGCGACTTCAATTCGGCGTCGGTGATGGTGTGGTTCTCTTCGAACTTTTTCAGCAGGCCGGCGTTTCCGCTCGGGGCAGTCGAAGATTCCGCTACGGGGGCGGCGACGGTGGTGTCCGCGGCGTGAGCGGCCACGGAAAAAAGCAGGGCGACAAGGGTAAGGGAAACGGTTTTCATGGGATCTCCTTAAGAAGTGACCCCTGGTATCACCCGAAATTGCTCCGTGTCCAGCGCGGCAAAATTAGGGTTCGATTGTATGCTTGAGTGATTTTGTCTGGCGAGCTCGGCGATACGCCCCTGTCCCCCTTTTTGGCGCGCGCTATGCATTTTTTGAAGAGAAGCTCCGCATCCTGCAAAGGAGGACCTATGCAACTCACCAGCACCGCATTTGAGCCGGCCGATTCCATTCCCGTTCGGTATACGGCCGAAGGGGACAATATTTCCCCGCCTCTTCTCTGGTCGGGATTACCTACCGGCACCGTATCGCTGGCACTACTTTGCGAAGACCCCGACGCTCCGGAGCGCCCTCACCAGGACCACCCCGTCGTGCACTGGGTTCTCTATAATATAGACCCCGACGGAATGCTTCCCGAGGGCCTGCCCCACGAATGGAAAATCACAGACCCCATTTACTGTGAGCAGGGACTCAACTCACTAGGCCGCGCCGGCTATAGCGGGCCCCATCCCCCTCCCGGACACGGCGCCCACCGCTACTTCTTCCGGCTCTTTGCTCTCTCTCGTCTGCTGAAGCTACCGGCGCGGGCGATGAAAGAGCATCTGTTGGACGAAATGCAGGGCGCGGTTTTAGCCACCACCGAGCTCGTGGGCCTCTATGAGGCGATCTCCGAGAAACAGCCGATGCCCAAATCGGCATGATCTGGAAGGCGGGCTCGTGCTACAAGCTCGGCCATGAAGACTATAGTGATCGGCGCGAACGGAACAATTGGGGCCTTAGTCGTAGAGCGGCTTAAAGGCGCCGGTCACGAGGTAATTCCGGTGGGAAGCTCCAGTGGCGCGCATCGGGTGAATATGGAAGACCCAGCCAGCGTGGACGCGCTCTTTCGCGCCGTTGGGCGATTCGATGCTTTGGCGGTGGCCGCCGGACACGTGACGTTCAAGCCATTCGCGGAGCTGCGCGAGGCTGACTGGGCTTACAGCCTCGGTTCAAAACTGATGGGACAAGTGCGGCTCGCTACGGCGGCGATTCCTTTTCTCCATGACGGCGGCTCGATCACTTTGATTTCGGGAGTTACGGCGCGCGAGCCGATCAAGGGTGGCGTAGCGGCGGCGGCGGTGAGCCGCGCGATCGAGGGATTCGCGATGGCGGCGGCGCCAGAGCTTCCGCGCGGGATTCGCATCAACGTGATCAGCCCCACGGTGCTCGACGAATCGATGGAGGCCTACGCGAGCTTTTTCCCGGGACACGAGAGCGTGCCGGGCGCGCGCGTGGCGAATTCCTATCTGAAGGCGATCGCGGGCGGGTTCACGGGGCAGGCACTGGTTCCCTAAGAAAGGCAATTCGGATATCAGATATCGGATATCTGATATCCGATATCTCAGTACGCCTCAGCTCTCGCGTGAATCCACGAGTAGAAAATCACCGAGTCGGGCGCGCTCTTCGCGGCATTCCCTAAATTTTCAGGCAACGGGCGGTTTGCTGGTAGAAACGCAAGCCGCTGTCTTTATCGACCACCTTCATCACTTCGCCCGTTTGGTAGTCGCTTTGGAGCAGCATCTCCTTCACGCCTTCTTCCCAGGCTTTGTCCCAGTTTTTCTGGCGCGGAAGCTCTTTGGCCGCATTCACGTAAGACATCCGGAACGTTTCGAGCATGTCGGGATTGTCGGTAAGCGCCTTCATGTGGTCCAGCGCGGCTTCGGCGCCTTTTCCGCTTTTCTCGAATTTCGCTACGTTCGCCAGGCTTGCGGAAAGTTCCTTACGCTGCTCCAGATTCAGGCCCTTCAGTTCGCCTACGCGATCGGCGAGCGAAGACGGTTCGCGGCCCTGGGGCGCCGCTTTGGCAATTTCTTTCTCGAGCTCCTTGGTTTTGTTCGCCTCGATCGCGCGCCGCTCGAATCCGCTGGTGTTGCTGGCTTTGGCGGCGCCGATCGCGTCGGCCAGGGATTGCTCCGCGGGCGTGATTTTTTCGTCGCGGTAGATCGCGCGGGTGGCCGCGCCGTCTTTCGAGCCGAGCGCTTTAGCCACAGCATCGCTGCGCTCGATCGCATTCGTGAGCGATTTTTCGCCGGATGATTTGGATAAGGCCTTGGCGAAGCTGTCTTCACCCTTGGCGGCAGATTCACGAATGGCCGCAAAAACCTTCATGCGCGCCTCGGGCGGCATCGCCTGCACCTGCGATTTGAAATCCTGGTACAAATGCAGGCGTTCCTCGCCGCTGGCCACGCCTTTCGTGCCAACGCCTTGAAGATGGAGGGCGTCGAGCGTTTTAGGATCGGCATCCCGGAGGAAATTCATGGTAGCCGTGGCGGCGGCATCGTTCAGCTTTTCCTCGTCCTTCGAGAGGCTGCGCGATTGGCTGAGCACCGATTTATTCTTATCCAGAACATCGAGGCGGTCGCCCACGGAGGCGAGGGCGCCACTGGCTTCGGCGGCGATCTGTTTCTTCTCGGCTTTTAAGGTTTCAATCACGTCTTGCACTGGCCGGCCTGAGGGCAGCTTCGCCGCCTGCGCGGCTTCGCCAGCTGCCTTGGCGTCTGCGCCCGCGATCCGCTCTTCCGCGACAATCTTCAGAGCGGCGGGGGAAGGGCCGGGGGGCGGAGGCGTGAATTTCGGCTCGCAAATTCCTTCCTGCACGCAGGTTTTTACCAACTCGTCGGTCCAGCGCGAGGGATGCCGTTTCGCGAGGTCCTCGGGCGTGGCGGCGGCGGCGTAGAGATCCACGAGGTCTTGCGCCAGGTTCGAAGCGGCACCGGGTTCCGGCGCAAGTTTTTCCCTCACCATGGTTTCAAGTTGCGCGCGGGCTTCCGCCAGCGCGGTTTGCGATTCGGAAAGTTCTTTCGTCTGGAGCAGCTTGAGCAGGCGGCTCTCGCCGGGATCGGAAGCCACTTGATCGTAAGTGCGGCCGAAAAATTGATCGGCGTAGCGGGGGAAGCTCTGCCGCAGCGATTCCACGCTTCCCCGGCGGGCGCTCCGAGCCGCCGTGCCTTGGCCGGAGAGTTCGTGCACGCGCTTTTGCGTGGCGCCGAGGCGTTGCGCATTCACGGCGGCCCGCTCCGCACGCAGTCCCGCTTCGAGGGCTGAGTCATGATTCAGCGCGGCCCGCGTGATTTCGGTGGCAAGGTAGTCTTCTTCTTGGGCCAGATAACTTAAACGGCGTGTGGCTTCGTCGATTCCGGTAACCGGCGCGGCGAGGTTTCCGTAAAGCCGTTCGGCGCGCTCGAGATCGGCATAGCTCCCGCTTCCTTTCAGATACCGGCGGCGTGCATCCGCCAGGGCGCGGGTTCCGGCCTCCTCGAAGGACACGGCGGCGGCGAGCGCTGGTTTCGTGCGCGCGAGATCCGTCAGGGCGCTTTCGCTGTACAAAGTTCTTCCGCGATCGATTAGGGGGGGGGAGGAAACCAGCGAGTGGCGCACTTCACTGTGCGTCCCGTCGATCGAGCTCACGAGCTGCTTTTTGGAGGCGGTTGAAATGGATTTGGAACTTTCGATCGCTTCGGCCAGATCCTTACGGAATCCAGCGGCCACCTTCGGGCCTCCCGGTGCGCCCGTGAATTGATCGAAAAATTGAATTAAGTTATTCGTTGCCGCCGAAAAGTATTTGTCGCGCTTGAGCTCGCTGGTTACGGGTTGCCACTGCGTAGGGTCGATCCAAGAGGCCTTTTTGGGGGCGAAGATGAAGTCGAAATCGGTGCCGGGCTGTACTTTCGCCTCATAGGCCCGCACAAAGAGTTCCGCCATCTGTTTTCGTGGCGCGCTTTTTTCGCCCAGGAGGGGATTCAGGTTTGCCTTATCGCTCACCACCAGGCCTTTAAGGGTGAACGTTTTTTCGCCGGGGAAAATTTTCGACATTTCGATGTAGGAATAGCCTTCCGGATCGCCATTGGGTGAAATCCGGCCGGCCCGAATCACCTTGGGCCCGCCCGCTTTTTCGGCGAGGAGCAGGGAGCGGAGGGTTTCACTGGGATCGTCGTCATCGGAGATGATTTTTACGATGGTGGGAGGGGCCTTGCCGTGATCCAGCTCGATGATGCTGAGATGCAGAAGGCCCGCATTTTGCCCGTCCGGTGCCTTGAATACCTTACCCGGAACACCGTCGATCGTTACCTTTTCTCCGGCCACTTTCCAGGATTGCCCCACGAGATGAGCATTGATTTCCTTCGGTATGGTCAGATCCGGGGAATATTTGAGATCGGTTCCGCTCACGAGGGAATGGCGGATTTCGGTCGCGTCGCTGGGAACGATTTCCAGAACCTGCTTCGTTACTTTCTTTCCGGCAACGAGCATCTCCGATTCCGACACGATTTTGGCTTGCGTGCCGTGGGCCAAGATCACGTGCTGGTCAAGGAAGGAGGAAGGCAAGTCTTTGCCTAGTACCGGCACGTAAACGCCTTTAACGCCGGCGTCGCTGGGTAAATGAATTTCATAGATGACGGGATCTTTTCCCCGGATCGCGAAGTCTTCCATCGTGGAGAGGGGCTGGGCGGTGGCGAGCACGTAGGAATTGAAGGTGATGTTTTTGCCGTCCCGGGTAATTTTCAAAGGTTCTTCGGATTGCGTGGACCTCAACACGATATCCCGCGGCAGCTCGGGGCTGTTCTCGATGGTCTTGTCTAGGCCTTTGATATAGGAGGCCGACATGAAGTCTGGGGTTTCCTTCAGCGCCAGTGCGTGATCGATGTCGTGCGCGACGGAAGGATTTTCGTAGTTCAAGACGGCATCGACGTTGAACCCCGGTTTCTCGGCGGCGCCTTGGTAATGCTTCAACATCTCATCCACGGAATAGATCCGGCCCTGGGTTGGCGCATCCGCCACTTTCGGCGGAATCGCCGCGGGAGTTTCGTGCGCTTCGAACTCCGACGGGATCGGATCGTGAGCTCCTTTCAAGAAGCTTTCCACCTGTTCGGCCCGGAAGCTGCTGGCGAGCGCTTGCGGGTCGTCGATCATTACTTGACCCTTCGAAAGCGGCGCCGTGGCCGATTTTTTGATCTCCTCCATCACCTCTTTCGGAAAGGATTTCGGATCCGCCGAGTACCACTCCACGGCATTTGGATTTCTTACGATCCATTCTTGGAACACTTGCCCGTTATGCCGCTTCTCTTCGTGGAAAATAAAATCGGCGTCGGCCCAAGCGGCTTGGTTTGCCATGGCGGCGGCGTTCAGCTCGGCGGTGCCCGTCTGGAGGTGCGCCACCGAAGATCCGGCTTTCGGCCGCATCATCAGAAGCCTCGGCGCTTGCCCGTCGTCGGTGCGTGCGTACACTTCGGTTTCGCTGGCCGCCATGGCTCCGGTGGGGTGAGACCAGGAAAAGAGCCCGTCTTTCCCGAGCAGGCTCGGAAGGTCGCCGGAGATCGCGGAATTGCGGATCGCCTTCATCGGTAACAAAGGGCTGCCGGGGTTGTTGTGGGCCATCCGCTCCAGGCCGCGGCTCGAGGTCCAGTGGAATAGGTAAGGGGGGAGCTCGACCGTGCCGTCGGGGTTGATCCGGGTCACGAATTTTGAACCCATGCTCCCGAACGTTTTTCCCGGCGCAGGCTCCTTTGCCGGCATCCGGAAGGAGGGATACACATCCGCTACTCCGTCGAGCGCATCGAAATCGCTCATTCCCTGCGCTTTGTATTTTGCGAAAAGTTTCTTCGCTTTCTTGTAAATGTCATCCGTGGCTTTGGGGGAAGCGGCGGCCGGGTTAGGGGGGAACGCGTCCGCTACTCCGTCGGCCGCGTCGAAATCGCTCATCCCTTGTGCTTTGTATTTTGCGAAAAGTTTCTCTCTTTCCTCAGAAAGGTCCTTAGGCGTTATTTTTTCCGGCTCTACCTTCGGAAGAGCCGGTTCCGCCGGGCGTCGCGCGCCCGAAGTGTAGTTTTGCGCGTTTAGTTTCGCCTTTGCATCGGCGTAGGAAAGCTCGTCTACCGTGGCCTTGGCTTTGTTTGCTTCATCCCGGAACGAAGTCTTTTCTACGCCAGGCCAGTACTTTGAGGGGTAATTGTCGGAAAGCTCGAGTTCGGAAGACTCTTGCCTCACCTTGCGCGCGGAGATTTTTTCCTCCCGGAAGGCGGCCGCGTTCGGGTACACGAGCGTGGCATCCGATCCGTAGGCTTTTTTCAATTCTTTGGGGTCCCAGAGGGTCACTTCACCGGTGCCGGAATCCAGCACCACAATCTTTTTGGAAAACCACCCATTCGGCACGGTGGCGATGGCCAGTACGCTGTGGCCGTCCTGGCTGTTGCGATCCACCTTGCTTACCAGCACGGCTCCGCGATCCACGATGGCCCCGTTTTCGATGGCGGCGAGGTTCTTCACTTTTTCGGGGGAGACTAAGGTGTCGAGAATGACGGGAAAACCTTTTTCCAAGTGTTTGTAGATTTCCGCGCTATTGGTACCCCAGAGGTGCCGGAAGGGAACGCGCGCGTCTCCCAAAGTTCTGGCGCGAATTTCCCCTTGGTTCTCCACCGCGCCCACGAAGAGGGATCTCCAGAATCCCATTGACTGGCGCGCCTCCTCCCGGGCCTGCGCGCCCCTCCGGGCCCTTTCAGCGTAAGCGTCGGAACCGACGGGACGGAACAGATTGTAGAGGCTTTCGCGGTCGGCGTGCGCCAGAGGATTTCCGGCAGGCATCAACCCGCTCTCCTCCAGAACGAGCAGGCAGTTCGTGGCGCTATGGATGGCGCAAGTCGGGCCCGACTGAACCGGGATTGAAACGTCGATGGAGCGAACGCCTTTGGCTTGGTCTTCAGCGAGCACGCGGCCGTTTTTATCCAGCAGCTTTACGTCGTCCATTTTGGCGGTCAAAATTTTCCCGGTCGCGGAGTCGACGAAATAGTAGGCTTCCTGTTCGCTGTGGTGGCCGAGGAATACGCCTTTGATCTTCTGTTGTCCTGCGGGGCCGCTGATCGTGAGCTTCACGGGAGTTCCCGGGGGAACGTGCACTTCGCCGTCGCCCGTAGCGCGGAAGCTGCTCGCCTGCAGGCGGGCGTGCACCGTTTCCTTCCCATCGAAAACTTCGCCGCCGCTGATCCAGTCTTGGATCTTCGAAATCAGGGAATGGCGGATCGCTTCTTCGGGCGTCTCGGGCGGCCCGGCGATCCCTTGCAAGGAAGTGAGCTCGCGACTTAAGTCTTCCGGAAGGCTGGCTTTGGCTTGATCCGAAAGCTTCGCGAGCTCGGCGGCCTCCAGCGAGTCTGTCTTCCGGCCGGCCTCCGAGAGTGACGACAGGCTGAGGGGCATCTGGTCGATCCCGCGCGCCCTGAGCTCTTCGGTAGTTTTCTGGAGTTTCCGGCGCGAGCCGATGTCGGCCAGGTCGGATGTTTTACAAACCGGAGCATCGGCGGCGCGGGCAATGCTCCCGCTTGGCTGGGCGGCCAAGAGGAGAAGCGCGCTGAAGAATGCTCTGGAGAAAAACCGCATTGTTTCGTCGCCCCGGCGGAGTGTGGAAAACCTCTTTATTTATCGGATTAAAGGGGGGAGAGATTTAATGCGGAAAAGCGAGATTTTCATCAGCTAATACGAGGGCTTAGTGGGCCTCCGCCCTGCGAGGGTGGCCTCACGGGGCAGACACTGGTTCCGTAGGAAAGGCAATTCAGATATCTGATATCGGATATCTGATATCCGATATCTCAGTACGCCTCAGCCCTCGCGTGAATCCACGAATAAAAAATCACCGCGTCCGGTGCACTTTTTAGCGTTTCCGCCTCTTCCGTCATCTCCCGCACAATCGCCGGCGTAACTCTTCCCGCTTTGAGCAGGCTGGGCGCCCCGCTGAGGAGGAGTTCGGTCCAATAATCAATGAAGGCCGCGCGCTTCTTCGGCGAGCGGTTGTCGTACTGGTGCGTGAGCACCTTCGTGGTCACGTTCTGAAATCCGGCCGCCATCAGATAGTTGGCCAATTTTCCGCCCACGAACGGGTCGCCTTTGAGGCTCCACTGGTAGTCGTTGAACTCGAACCAGAATTTCAGCGTGGCCGGAGAGTAAGGGTGCACGTAGAAGGTGGCGTTGAAAACTTCGTTGCAGTAAATCACGCCGCCGGATTTCAGCACGCGTTTGGCCTCGGCGAGAATTCCCACGGGATTTTGCACGTGCTCGAGGAGCCAGCAGATGAAGGCGCCGTCGAAGGAGTTGTCGCGGTAGGGGAGGTGAAGCGCGTCGGCCTGGTCTACTTTCACTCGGCCTTGCTTGATCGGGATTTTCAAAGCTTCGCGCGCGCGCGTGACTTGATCTTTCGAAGCGTCGACGCATTGGATTTGCGTCTGCGGAAAACGCTCCAGCAAAATTTGCGTTTGCGCGCCTACGCCCGAGCCGATCTCGAGGATGTTTTTGCAGCCGCGGAAATCCACCGGAGTGAAAATCGCTTCTTCGTGCACACGTGCCTGGCTGTAGAGACGGTCTTGTTCACCTTTAGTGAACCCGTGAATGTAGCCTTCGGCTAAACCGCTGCTTTTGGATTTTTTTCCCATGTGTTCTTCTCGGTCTTCGCATCGTTGAGCCAAAGAATTAGCTCCAGCATTTTCTCACCCGTTACCGAGAATTCTTCTGGATATGTTGCCGCTGCGGTGTTTACGATCATGTCTATGATGTTGAAACTCTTGAGTCTTTTAATTTTTCTCGCTGCGTCGCTTTCCGCCGTAGCTTCCCCCGTACAGCTCACCGGCGTGAAATTTCCCAATCACGTCGAGGAAGGCAGTGAACCCGTCACGGTAACCGTGCAGGCTAGCGAGCCGGGCGCGCCTTTGCCGGGCTTCAGTGAGCTTGTGCCTTTCGCGCTTCGCTCTCCCGATCAGCAAGAGGCCGGCTCTTGCCTCTATATGAGCCTTACCGGAATCGCGGAGTGGTGGCTCGCGCGGCTTCACCCCACCTTGTCGCGCGAGGCCGACGGCCCGATCGATCTCTCGGAGCGCTACATGATGAATATTGCCGGCATCGATGAAGATTCGAACGGCGTGCCAAATTGGAAAACAGATTCTATTTATCTATATAATGATGCCGGGGGCGCGATGCTCAACCGGAACTACCGGTTTACCAAAGGCTGGTATGCCCGCGAGGGCGGCCAGATCGTTCCCGCCGCCGCGGGCTCCGCCGGAGCCGCTTACGACACGAACTATAACTGGATCGATCTGCGCCCCGAGGGGGTTCCGCTCGTGAAGTTGCCTACATTCAAACGCACCGTGATCTACGCCGATCCGGCTTCCAACCAGTGGGACACCGGCGTGATGCCCGATAACATCGCCGATCGAATCAAAACTGCTCTGCGCACCAACAAAGCGCCGGTGCAGGTGATCTACAATCACTTTGGCTACTGGCACTCCACGGTAATCCTCGGCTACGACGACAACGGCAATAATAACGACTGCCATTTCGTTCGCCACTACATGGACTACATGGGCAAACAGGAAACCACTCTGCGCGCGCAGGCTGCCAGCGAAAAAGATCCGGCCACTCGCGACGCTTTGATCGCCAAAGCGAACAAGGCGGGCAAGGCATTGGCGGGAACGGAGCGGTCGTTCAATGCGGGGGGCGGTTGCCACCCCGGCGTATTTTACGTGCGCGATTCGATCTACGCGGATCCGAATGGTCCCAAGTACGAATACGATCCTTCGAACCGCGGCGCCGATTCTCCCTACGTTAAGAGCACCGTGATGCTCGAATACGACTGGGTTCGCACGATGGCGAACCACGTAACGCAAATTACGGCGCAGTAAATAAAAAACCCCGGGCCGCAAGCGGCGCCGGGGTTTTCTTTTGCCATAAATCCGCTTACTGGATCTTCACGCACTCCGTGCGCTGCTCGGCAGGCTGGCCCGGGCGGTCGTTGGCTACTTCCGTGTTGCGCGTGTTGATCACGAGCGAGCTGCGGCCATTGAGGCTGAGGCTGCGCTCCACTACCGATTTATTGCGAGTATCGCCTTCGCGGTAGGTAACGGCAGTTTGTTTCAGCATGCCTTGTTCGCAGAAGTCGCGGGTTTTGATCACCGTGCCGCCGCCGTGCATTTCCGATTCGGCTTTGCCGGGGTAGTAGTATTCGCTGTAGGGCTGCGTGCCGGCCTGGCTGAGGTCGATGCGCACCACGGTTACGTTGCTTACGTCGGTCACGCTGGAGACGGCGGCGTCTTTTCCGGCGAAGATGCTGTCACCTTGGGTGCAGCGGTATACGCCCGTGAGGTTGGGGCAAGAAATATCTTCCGGGGGAAGCAGCACGGTGCTGCCGGTGCGCAGGTAGGTCTGCGAGCGGAGCGAGTTGTGGCGCTTCTCGGGGGCGGAACCGTCGTCGTCGTTCGAGGTGTTGCGGCCGAGCTGGATTTTGTCGGAGTCGAGCATCAAGATGCTGTAGATCGAGCGTTGGTTGATCGTGTCGTTGCGGCCCAGGCAGCCCGAGCTCTTATCGATTTCCTGGAAAGTTTGCGCGCTCCAGTCGTTGCGATTGCAGTAGGAGTTGCGGTTCCAGTTGTCGGCGATGTCTGCCGTGGCGGGTTCCATGCGAACGCGCTGCTCGTGGATGTCGAATTCGAAAATTTTGTCGTGCTTGAGGGCGCCGATCTTATAGGTGCTGTTCACTTCCTGGATAGACTTCAAGTTCGTGGGATTGCAACCGGTTCCGTCGTACAGCTCGGTAGACATGCGCAGGATCGAAGCGTTCGTCTGAATGCGATCGATCTGGCTCGAGTTGGGCATGTCGGAGTAGCAAGTCGTGGCGTATTCTGCGGCGAGCTGCGGCTGCACGGCTACAACGGGCTGCGGGGCCGGAGCATCGTTATGCTTCTTGGCGCAGGAGCTGGCGAGGACGAGCGTGAGGACAACGAGGGAACGGTTTTGAAGGGTTTTCATGGGCGCAATTTATAACGGACTAGTTTTGTCTGTCAATGCGCACAGGCCGAAAAAAAGGCGCTCTCCCGCTGTAGCGAGAAAGCGCCAGAGTGACAGGGATTTTTCCGTTTAGATCGAGCCCTTACAGTTGGTGAGCTCGTATGTGCTCATAAGACGAAGCGGCGGCTTAACTTTAGGCAGTTTCACGAAAACGATTTTACCGCCTCCTGAGGACAGACGAGCTCCGTTGGCATCCAGCGTGCCGTTGAGGGTGATAGTGGCCTGGCCGCTGTCGTTGTTGATCACGCCGCCTTCCGCGAGCGTGGATACATCGGAGCTGACTTGAGTGGTGTCCACCGCCGCCACCTTATCCACCACCGCTACCATCGTGGTATCGAGGATGCCTTTGGCGTGCACGGTGATTTTGGCGTTGGGCTGATCTAGTCCTTCGGGGGACGTGATCGTCATGGTGAGGGGGCCGCCGCTGCCTTCGGAATCGCAGGTAACATTGGTAGCAGCTTGAGACACTAGGGGCGCGAGAAGCGCTAAGCAAAGAATCAGGGGTTTCATGGGATCTCCTTTGTAGGTACCAGTTTCTTTTTTATCGGACGCGGAGCGTCCGATAAAAAAGAAACTGGTACCTTGTTGAATTATTGAACGGTGCCGACGCAGCCGGTGAGGGGGTATTGGGGACGGAAGATGATTCCCGCCGGATGCTCGGGCGGATTCTTCAGGATCTTGATCAGGGCGGCGCCGTTGGCGTTCAGGCCGGGCTGGCCGTCGTGGCGCGCGTTCACGGCGAGCTCGATCGTGGCTTTGCCGCTGTCGTCGGTTACTTGGCCGTCTTGGTCGAGGGTAGTTACGGCTACGATCACTTTGCCGGGCTGGCTAGTGTCTACCGTATCCACTTGAGCATCGATCACGGTGTGGAGCACGCCGTTGGCCACGATCGTAACGATCGTGCCTTGATAGGTGAGGCCGCCGCGGCCGGCGATGATGTTGAACGTAACGTTCGCGTCTCGGCAAACAACGTTGGTGTCGGCGGCGAAGGCGCTAGGGGCAGTGAGGGCTAGTAGTGCGAGTAGGGTTTTCATGGGTTCTCCTTAAATGGTTCCGGTGCAGTTGCTGAGGTAGTAGCGGGTGCGCATCCGGATCGGGTGGATCGGCGGCAACTTGGTGATTTGGATCTTGGCCCCGGCGGAGGGATTTATCGCTCCCGTATCCGTGAGCGGAATTTCGATGCGGGCGTGGATGCTGGAGTTTGGGTTTTCTTTTCCCGTGGAGTCGAGCGTGGTGATGTTTGTAACCGCGAGGGGAGCGAGGGCGCTCTCCACGATGTCAACCTGGGCGGCGTACGTGGTGTCTTGAATTCCGCTCGCCACGATTGTGAGCTTCATGTTCTGGGTAAGAATCGATCCATCGCTATCGATGGAGAAGCTCACCGGCGAGCTGTCGCATTTGAGGTGAGTGGCCGCGCCCGCGGTGAGCGGGAGGAGCGCGGTGGCTAGGATCAAGACTAGGTTTTTCATAAATTCTCCAGGGTTAAAATCGTTCCGTAGCTCTTGTAACTTGCTGGGCATCTCCCGCCCAATTCATACCGGGCATCCGTGGCATAACCAGAATTTATCGAACCAGCAGCGGGAGCGATTCGAATCCGGAAAACGAGAGAGCGTAGTGATTCCGAACGGCCGGTTTTTCGGGATCGAGACGGAGCGCGGGAAATTTCCGCACAAACGCATCAAAGCAGGCCAGCATCTGCAGGCGCGCGAGACGGGCGCCGAGGCAGAAGTGCGGGCCATGGCCGTAGGCGAAGTGGGCGTTCTTCGCGCGGTCTACTTTGCATTCGTCGGGATCGGCGAAGAGCTCGGGATCTCGGTTCACGGCGTGGTTGGAGATGAACATCACGTCATCGGGTTTGAGTTGCACGCCGCCGAGTTCGGTGGCCTGCCTCACCGTGCGGAAGAGGTAGGTAACGCCCGGATCGAGGCGATTGAACTCTTCGATCGCGGTGGCGAGGTTGGCCGGATTTTTCTGCAGCTGCTCGAGGGCGCCCGTGGTGAGCAGCTGATACATATTGTTATTGATCTGGTCAGTGGTGGTTACCTGACCGGCCACGAGCATCATCACGGCCTGCGCGATGATTTCGTCATCCGAAAGGCCGAACTTCGCCTGGTTCGCGAGCAGGATCGTGAAGAAATCCTTGCGAGGTTCTGCGCGGCGCTTTTCGATCAGCTTCTGAAAGAAACCCTTGATGTGAAGGGCGGCGTCGTTCACCTTTTTGCCTTCTTCGTTGTTGTACTGGGCGGCGCCACCGAAAAAGCGGGTCATGGTGAGGGCGGAGTCGTAGAAGCCGCTGCGGTCTTCCGCATCGATGCAGAAAAGCTCGGCGAGCACGATGCCGGGAAGGGGTTCGGCGATTTCGCGCGCGAAATCGAGGTGGCCTTTGGATGCGGCGAGATCCACGAGGCGGCTCACCGTTTTTTCGATCAGGGGCTTGTAGTACTCGAGCAGCTCGCCGTCGATGCCGAGGGCGGCGGCTTTGCGGCGCTTCTCGTGGTCGGCGCCGTCGCTCATCACCATCATCTTGCCCACGATGCCGAAGAAGTCTTTAATCAGGCGCATATCCACGTTGGGCATGCGCGAGACGAAGAAAGAGCCGCGGTCGGCGGAGAAGGCGGGATTTTTCACCACTTCTTGCGCGAGTTTGTAGTCGGTAACCACGTAGAACTGGGCTGCGTCCCAGAAAAAGATTTTCCCTTGCCCGCGCAGGAAGGCCGCGTATTCGGCGGGGGTAGTGCCGCGTTTGATGTCGAGAAGCGAGGTTTGCTTGTTCACTTTGCTTAGGTCGAGATTGGTGGTCATAAATTCTCCTTAGCGGATCTGTACGCGGCGCAGGTGGCGGGGGCTGGCGGTGGCGAAAGCGCGCCGCCCGTGAAGAAGGCTGAAGTTGTCGGCGAGCAGGAGGTCGTTTTCCCTCCAGGCGTGTTCGTAGAGATATTTCTCCGAGTAGATCAGCTCGTGCATTTCGGTGAGAAAACTCTCGACGGGCCCTTTGAGGCCGGCTACGTCCATGAGCACGGGGTTGAGTTCGGAGCCCACGGGCTCGGCGTAGCGCAGGATCGTTACAGGTTTATCGGGATGGTGCTGCACCATCGGCACGGTGATGCGGCCGCCGTAGTGGGCTTTCTTTTCGGTTTCGTAGGAAAGCTCGAGTTTTTTCCACTGCGCTTTAGTGGTGGCGGGCGCGTCGTTCCAGAGGCTTTCGGAATCCACGAAAGTGGTTTCGCCGCCCATCTCGGGGTTGGGGGCATCCACGCAGTGGAACACGAGCACGCGCGGCTCCAGGTGGAAGGCGCCGTCCCAGTGCACGGGAACTTCTTCGCGGGAGAAGAGGTAGTTCTGGGCATCCGGATCCACTTTCATTTCCATCACGGGACCGAAATTCCACTGGAGGAGATCGCGGTCAGGATTCGTGGCCGCTAGATTCAGCAGCTCTTCGCGGCCGAAGCGGGAAAGCCCGCGAACCACCACTAGCTTGTGTTCGGTTACGAGAGCGAGCAGGTCTTCGCGGCGAAGATCCGCAACGGTCGTGCCCGGCAGAGTTTCCACCAGCACGCCGAATGGTTTCAGGTCGGAAACGGAGGCAATCATACCGAGAGCTCCTTGTAGAAAGCGTATTTTCCGCGAGCGAGGGCCACGGTTGCGCCCTGGTCTTCGGCTTCTTTGCGCTTCACGAGGCGAAAACCGCCGGCGGTGAGGAGTGCAACATTGTGCCAGGGAGTGCCCCAGGCGTTATCGCAGCTCACCAGCTGGAAACCGATTTTCTTCGATGGGGCGAACTGCGGGTGAATCGAGAGACGCACGGCTTTGGGGAAAAGATTTTCCACCAGCGCGCTCCAGGCATTCGAGCGCTGAATCACGCGGTACGCGATTTCTTTGCTTTCTTCGCGCACGCGGTTGCGGCTCTTCGCGCGCTCTAATACCAGGCGGTCTTCGAAGAGGAAGCGGTGAATCCCGTTGAACATCATCAGCCCTTCACGGGTGGAGATGGCATCCGCGCGGATTTCGTTTACCGGGCGGCCGAACTCTTCCACGAGGCGATTGCGAATCTGATCGAACTCGTTGTTTCCGAACACGTCTTCGAGGGAAAAAGTGGCGAGACTCTGGAGGCCCAGCTCGCGGATGATATCGCGGATGCCGCTGCCGTAGGCGCTTACTTCTTCGTCGGAAACAAGAACGAGATCGCTGAATACGCGGCCGTCGGAGCAGATCAGAACGCGCGCGCCGGGAGCGTGGATGGTGGCGATCGCGTTGCAGATTTCCTGCAGGCGCTCTAAGCCCAAAACTTCGGCGAAATCGGGGAGGGCGCCCAGCGTTTTTTCGGGATTGGGGCTTTTGGCGGGAAAGGCCGGAAGCACGAGTTCGATCGTTTCGTTGCGCTCGATTGCCTGCTCGATTTTGCTCCTGTGCAGTTCATACGCACTTACATCAGCGGCGCCGCCGAGCTCATTGGCGTAGCTGAGCACGAGGGCGAGAATGCGCGTGGCTTTGCGCGCTTGGATGATGTTGGTGTGAGGGGCAATCGTGAGCGTGTGCATTTGTTTCCTCTTCTGTTGCTCTTTTTAAGGGAAAACCGCACCGCTCGGCCAATTGCTAATGGCTATTCCTGCCATAAGAGTTACTTATGAAGAATTCAAGGCGTTCTACGGTATCTGTAAGGGCAGGAGAAGCCGCCTATGGAACCCCAATTCGCCGCCGAACAAATACATGAGCCGCTGAGAATCGTGAACGAGTCGCCCGCCATGATTCGATTTTGGGAAGCCGCTTATTGCCAGTATCGCCGCCCGCTCCCGGAAGGCCTGGGCTTTCACGTGCCGCAGTTTCCGTTCCCGCTTCTCTCTCCCAACTTCGTGGTGGGCGACCGCGCGAAATTTCTTCGCGCGAATGAAGGCCTGCTTTCGCATTTCAATCAGATCGTGCCCTTGGGCCACGACCAGCGGAACCCGCCGCCGCCCGGCTTTACCTTGAGCCAGCAGTTCTATTTGGGTGAGCGGCGAATTGCCTCCAAGCCATTGCCCCCGGGTTTTTCCAGCCTCATCATCACGCTCGGGAAAGCGGTTAAAGGTGAGGAGCTCTGGGACATGCTCGAAGATGGCTTCTCCAAGGACGCCCCGTTTCTCCGCTCCCTTCTTCCCTTTCTCACCACCCTCGAGGCCGACTTCCGCACCGCCTTTCTGCTGGAAGACGGGAAAACCGTGGGCGCGATTTCCGTGGGAGTGGCGGGTGGCGCGGCGCTTGTGCTCAATGCGGTAGTGCCGAGCGCGCAGCGGGGAAGGGGACTCAGCCAGATCCTCACCGACCTCGCGCAAACGGTTGCCGTGAGCCGCGGCGCCACGCACGCTTTCTTCTGGACCGAGCACGCCTTTTTCGGCCGTCACGCCGATTCGATCCAACACTATCGGATATTCGAAAAAAAGACATAGGTGGCCTCCGGCTTGCAACCTTTCCGGCACGTGGCACTGAACGCCGCGCGGAAGGAGTGCGCAATGTTTTCCAAAGTAAATTGGGGCGCCATTTTTGCCGGGGCTTTCATTGGCATTGCCTCGATGGTCTTGTTTTCCCTTTTCGCTCTGGCGGCGGGAATCAGCGGCGTAAACGTGATCGAGCCGCTTACTTCCACGATCTCCATTCCTGCGGCGACTTACACCGTGCTCACGGCAATGGTGTCGTTCGGCCTGGCGGGATACTGCACCACACGTCTCGCAAATCTTCGTAGCCCCGGGATCGCTTGCTTGCACTCCCTCACCACGTTCTCGATCGCGGGAGCGATGGTGCCGTTTCTCTTCACGCGCACGTTTCTCTCCAGCGTGCCCGGCTTTGCGATTGCGCCGCCGCCCGGGCTTTTCATCTCGTTAGGCCTTGCCTGGACTCTCTTCCTCTCCTTTGGCCTGGCCTCGGTGGCCTGTTGTGCGGGGGGCGTGCAGGCTTGTTACCGCGAGCAGGGGCTCATGGGCGCGGGCTTTGAGACGGAACGCGAGGAGCGCTGGCCGGCCGCGTAGGCTTGCAATTGGCGGGGCCGCGCGCCATGCTTTGCGGTATGGGCCAGGAATCTCTCCATCCCTGCCAAACCTGCGGCGCCTGCTGCGCCTTTTTCCGCGTGTCGTTTTACTGGCGTGAAGCCGAAGAGGCGGTAGACGATCGCCTCGCCCCCGTGCCGGTGGAACTGACCGACGACCGCGGTGATCTCTACCGCTCGATGAAAGGCACTTCCAGCAAGCACCATACGCGCTGCGTGGCCCTGGATGGCAAGGTGGGGGAAGCCGTGGGCTGTTCTATCTATTCTCTGCGCCCGACCCCGTGCCGCGATTTTCACGCTTCCTTTGAAGACGGCAAAACAAACCAGCCGCGCTGTGACCAGGCTAGGGCGAAGTACGGGCTCGCGCCGCTAAGCAGAAGAGACTGGACGAGCTTTGCGCAGATCCAACCGGCTGCTACAATCAAGCCCCATGAGACACTGGAAATTTCCTAAAGTATTAGTGCTGTTCCTCGCGCTTTCAAGCTGCTCGCACTTGCCGGGCGGCAAAGAGCCCAGCGATGCCGATATCAATGCCGAGGCCGCGAAGGCCTACGCGGAAACGAAATCGAAAAGTAAAATTTCCACCAACGCCGAATGGACCGCCATGGTAAACCGCGTGGCCCAGCGAATCGCCGCCGCCTCCGGCGTAAACTACCAGTGGGAATACGTGCTTCTCGAGAACAACGAGCCCAACGCCTGGTGCATGCCCGGCGGTAAGATCGCCGTATATACGGGAATCATGCCGATTCTGAAAACGGAAGGCGCCCTCGCCGCCGTGCTCGGCCACGAAGTGGCTCACGCCACGCGCGGCCACGGAAGGAAGCGTTATGCACGCGCTATCCAGGAAAACGCGCTCGCGCTGATCGTAGGGGGCGGAGCGATCTTGGGCGGCCAGCTTTTGTGCAAGACCAAAGAGTGCAAACTTCTCACGGCGCTCGGGGGCGCGGCCGCCGGATTCGCGGTGGCGTTTTTCGACCGGAAATTTTCTCGCGGCGATGAATCGGAAGCCGATCAGATCGGGCAGCAGTACATGGCCAAGGCCGGTTATGATCCTGCCGAATCCATCAAGCTCTGGGAGCGGATGGGCGAGGCCATGAAGGGGAAGGCGCCGCCCGAGTGGCTCTCGACTCACCCGAGCGATGAGCACCGCCGCGAAAATCTCAAGAACTGGCTGCCGGAAACGGAACGGATGTATCAGGCCTCGCCTCATAAGTACGGGGTAGGCGAACAGATTCCGATGTAGGTACCAGTATCTTTTTTATCGGACGCGGTGCGTCCGATAAAAAAGATACTGGTACCTACTACTTCCCGAGGATCCATACGCCGTCCCATTCGCCATCACGGCGATCGTGGCGGCGTTTGTCCATGCAGCGTTTGAGCATCGCGATCGAGGGACCATCGCCCGCGTCGGCGAAGGGGCGGAGCTGGGCGCTCACGGCGGGGAAGTCGCCGGCCTCAAAGAGCGGCACGCAGCTTTCGTAGGCCTCGATCGCTTCCCGTTTTATGCCCGCCTTTCCGGTGTCGCCCACGAGCTCGAAAATTTTCTCCGCTTCCGATCTCCCCGCCACGCGTACCCGGCCGAGATAGCGGAGCACGACCTTATCCTTTACCGCTTCCGCCGTGGCGTTCGAAATGCAGGTTACGGTGCCGAAGGTCTTGTTCACCCCTTCGAGGCGTGAGGCGAGGTTTACCGTGTCGCCCATTACGGTATAGTTTTGGCGATTTTCGCTGCCCACATTGCCCACCAGCGCGGTGCCGGTGGCGAGGCCGATGCGAAGGCCGAGGGTAGGGTAGCGCGGCGTGAATTCGGTTTTAAATCGCTGGGCCATCTCGAGGGCGGTTTGACAGGCGTGCTCGGGATGAGCTAGGTCGCTCACGGGCGCGCCCCAATAGGCCATCACGGCATCGCCGATAAATTTATCGACGATGCCCTTGTGCGAATCAATGGAACCCGCCACGGACGCAAAATACTCGTTGAGGTCGCGGAGCAGGTCTTTGGGGGATTTGCCTTCCGAGAAAGCCGTGAAGTTGGCGAGGTCGGCGAAGAGGATGGTGATCTCTTTTTCCTGGCCTTGGAGCACTTCCGCGCCGCCGGTTTTCAGCACTTCGTTCACCACGGAGTCGTCTACGTAGCGGCTGAAGGTGGCGCGGATGCGTTCGCGTTCCTGCAGGCCGGCGGCCATTTCGTCGATGAGGTTGCCCAGATTTCCGAATTCGTCGCGCGCTGCCGAGTTAACGCGGAAGCCGAAATTTCCGCTACCTACTTCGCGCACGGCGCGCCCCAGCGTTTCGAGGGGGCGGGAAACCAGGTTGGCCAGATAGAGCGCAAGAAAAACCGCCAGCAACAGTACCGCCGCTCCGATCAGCAATAGCTGGTTGCGCAGCTCGCGGGCGCCGCGGAGTTCTTCGTCCATCGAGCGGGATACGAGAAAAGCTCCCACGGCGCGGCCGCTGGGGGCCTTGATCGGCACGACGCTGCCGAGGTAACGGATTCCGTTGCGCATGATCTCCTGCATTTCGCCGCTCGCGCCGTCAGCCGCCGCTATCTCGATTTCGGTGCGGGAAATGCGGGCGAGCGGATCGAGGAAGGAGTGATCCACGGGGTAGCCCACGAGCACCGCTCCCACCACTTCCGACTGCACCACCACGGGGGACGCGAAAATCTGGAAGGTCTTTCCGTTTGCCTGCCACCAGTCGTAAGCCGGGGCGCCTTTGAGCGCCTCCAGCGCCACGACCGGCGTGTCGCCAAGAGGGAGAAGGGAGCGGTCTTTGACGAGGAGCAGTTTGCCGGCGGTATCGGCCACCGCGAATTCGGCGCTGTGCTGGTAAAGAGGAAGAAAGGGGAGGGAACTTTCGAGTAGGTCTTCCCCGTGACTGGCGCCCGCCTTTGCGAAGGGATCACTGCCGGTCCGATTGCGGCTCGCGAGCACGGCCCGAAGCTCGGGATTAGTGCTGGCGAGAGATTCTACGGCGTCGCCCACGGCGGCGGCTTGGCTTTCGCGCGAGCGGTAGAAGGCGTCTTGGGCGGCGACGAGCCCGATCCGCACTCTTTGCTCAGCCGCGCTCTGCAAACGCCAGAGCGTGATGGCGAGGAGGGCTCCCAGCGCGAGTAGCACCGCCGCGCTGAGCGCGAAGAGAACCTTGTGGCGGAATTTGAATGCCATTGGTGCCAATGCTACCCTCTTTTAATGATGGAGTCAGTGCTCGCAATTTTGTTTTTCGCGCTCGCATCGCACGCTGCGCCCGGCCCGATCGAAGGATCGGTGCACTACTCGGGAGACATCGGCCTCAGCTCGGCGGATCTCTTCGTGGTGTGGAGTGATTCCTGTTCGGCAGCGGCGAAAAAAGGGCCCGACGTGGAGCTGGTGCAAAATGATTTTCACTATGGCCCGCACGCATTGGTTACCACCACCGGAGCCAAGCTGCGGGTGCACAACGGCGACAAAGCCCAGCACAATTCGTTCGCGCTCAATAATGTGAGCTTCGATTCCGGACTACAGAAACCCGGTACGACCTACGAGGTAAAACTCAATCAGCCGGGGATTACGAAAGTTTTTTGCCGCATCCATCCGTCGATGGAAGCCGATGTTCTGGTGCTCACTAATCCTTGCTACAAAGAGATTTCAGGGAATGCCCTGGCCGGCGAATTCGATCTGCCCGCGCCGGCTCCCGGAAAGCCGCCCGTGGTTTGGCTATGGAGCACACGTCTGAAAAAATTTCTTAGCCAAACCGTGGCGCCGGGAAAGAAGGTCGAGTTCAACCTCACTCCCGGGGATTTTATGGAACCCGCAAAGGTGAAAAAGCCCCTGGAGAACGACTCCCATCCGTATTAGGGCTCTGCGTCACGCTATGCGAAAGGACTTGGGCCACCGTTGTCCATCGTGTTACACCCAAATCTCAATGTTACGCTTCTTTAGATCGCCGGTAATGGTACCAGGGACCTCTGAAGTGGCAAATTAAGTGCCTTAGGAGGCTCTATGGGTAAGAAACTATATGTTGGAAATCTGTCGTACGGAATGACCGACGACTCTCTTCAGGCGGCTTTCGCTGCTTGCGGAACTGTGGAAAGCGCTCGCGTAATCACGGACCGTGATTCGGGCCGCTCCAAAGGTTTCGGCTTCGTAGAAATGGCTTCCGATGCGGAAGCTACCAAGGCGATCGAACAACTCAACGGCCAAATGGTAGACGGTCGCGCGATCAACGTTTCGGAAGCTCGTCCCCAGGCTCCCCGTGAAGGTGGCGGCGGCGGCGGCGGACGTGGTGGTTTCGGCGGCGGTGGTGGCGGCGGCGGCGGTCGCGGCGGCCGTTACTAAGAGAGGTCGATCAGAATGTCGAGAGACGACCTAATTAGTGCGGAAGGCAAAGTGATTGATACGACCGGCGGGAGCTATGCGATTAAACTCGATAGCGGCGTGGTCGTGAATGCACGCCTCTCCGGACGTATGAAAAAATTCAAAATTCGAGTTCTCGTGGGCGACCGCGTGACTGTAGGCGTATCACCTTATGATCCGACTCACGGTTTGATTACGCATCGCCAGAGGGCCATGGATTAACCAGTTTTTCATTTGGGAATCTTGAGAACCGCGGCCCTACGCCGCGGTTTTTCGTTTTGGGCCCTGATCCTGCATCGCTCCCGCCGACACCTAACGAAGGAGTATTGCATGAACACGAAACAACTGCTTACCTTGACCGCCACCCTGTCTGTGGCCTTTTTTGCCGCGGACGCCTCGGCGCTCAACAACCTCAAAGACCGGATCGGCAGCAATAGCTTCAGCGATCAGCCGCGCGGCGCCGATAGCCCGAAAATGATCATGGTGCCGCCCACCGGCTATCCGGGCAATTCGATGAGCACCTTCGACTCCGGCGGTAACGCCATGGCGAAGCGGGATCACTTCGATGTGTACAATCCAGAGAATGCTCGCATGGCACGACACGCACGCACGTGGGACGCCGAGGATCGCGTTGTTTACCATTCCGCGGCACCGAGCGAGCATTACTTCGCCGTTTACGGGGAAGATATTCCGGCACTGCGCGGGCTACAGCTCGAAACCGCGCTGAATCGCCTGCATCACATTAACCGCGCTGAAATCGCTCTGGCAAAGATGGCCGAGACCCAAGGTAAGTCGGAAGATTTCCTGAATCTCGCGCACGAAATTCGCTCTGATCACGAGTTTCTCGAGAAGAAAGTGCTAGCCGTGGCTCAGCGGCGGGGCATCGCGCTCGAGAGCTTCCAGCTGGCCACTTACGAGAAAGCCGTGCGCGATCGCCTGGCTAAACTCAAAGGGATGGAATTCGAAACGGCGTTCCTCCGCGTGAACGAACGGGGGCACGAAGAAGCCGCCCGCTCGCTGCGGATGGTTCGTAACGACCTCACCGACACCGAAGTGCGCGGCCTGATCAATGAATCGCTTCCGAAAATGATGGCTCACATGTCGCTCTCGAACGATGTGAACCGCGCCCGCGCCCGCGCCGAAGAGGGCGACCTGGGCGAATAAAGGAACTTGGGACAGCTCCAAGCCCGGGCCGCACGCAGCGGCCTGGGCTTCTTATTGATATTGCTAGAGTTTTATAATGTTGATTAAAATGGTCAAGAATGAGAGACTCGCTCCGGCTTTTAAATCCGCGGAGTAGCTCATGCGATCCCTCCTTCTCCTCTTACTCACTCTTCCCTCCGCTCACGCGCAGATTCCAAATCTGGCGCCGTTGGCCTCGATCCAAGCCGACACCTGCTCCTCCGTGCTCGATTCCGCCACCAAAGACACGCTCTCCCTCGACCCGCGTACCGTGAAGCACGATCAGCTCGATGCCACGATTCACAGTCTGTGGAATGCCCGCCTGGCGCTGCGGGCGCGGATGAAAGAGTTCCAAGTTACTCCCGACTGCGTGCGCAGCTTCCGCCATTTCATGACTGCCGTGCGCGGCCTGGAAGATTACCTCGGCGAGCGCTTGCTCAAGCCGGCCGCTTTCGACTCCAAACACCCAACCCCCGCGCTCACGGGAACTTTCCCGTCTCTACTTGCCGCAAGTGACTTCGAACTCCGCTCAGGCGACATCATCGCCTCCCGCGGCGTGGCCTATACCAGCGCCGCGATCGCTCGCATCTCCGATGATCCGGGCCAGTTTTCCCATCTCTCGATCCTCTATATCGACCCGCGCACGAACCAGAAGTTCATCGTTCAGTCGCTCATCGAGAGCGGCGCCAACGTGATTCCTTTCGAGCAATACGCGACCGACGGCAAAGGCCGCGCTTCGGTTTATCGCCTGCCGGATCCCGAATTCGCCGCCACCGCGGCCCGCCTCATCTATGAGAAGATCAATCATCTGAATGCCACCGGCCACCACATCCTGTACGACTTCCACGCGAACCTGAGCGACCACTCGACACTCTTCTGCACTGAGCTCGTTTCCTGGGCCTATGAACTTGCCACCGCGAAGCTTCGCCGCCACGTGGCTCTGCCGCTCTTTCCCTCTCATATCTCGAGGCACAACCGTGACTTTCTGGAGGCCACGGGTATGGATGCGCGGGTAAGTTTCTTGCCCGTCGATATGGACGTAGACACACGCTTCGACCTCGTGGCCGAATGGCGCGACTTCACGCAAATGCGCACCATGCGCCATCACGAGCAGATTATCGACGCCGAATTCTCCTGGATGGAGCGGCTCGACTATACCTTCAGCAAAGAAATCACGATGGACTTCGTTCGCGATCTTGGCTACGTGCTTCGCCGCTCGCCCTTGAGTGGGCTCGTTTCGGCTGAGATCCCGCTCAACATGAGCAAGGATACTCTGGGCGCGGTGGTGAATCTTTTCCTCGCTTCCATTCCTATCAATACCGATCTTTCGAAAGCGGACGAAGCCAGCGTGAAGGCAAATGGCTTCCCTCTCCCGGCGCCGCAGCTGCGATCCTTCCTCGAGAAGTATCGCGAGCAAGACTATGCCCAGTTCCGTCTCGAGCAAGAATGGCGAAAATACGGCCGCATGAGCGCGGGCGACAATGCTGCTTCGCAGGAGCCGCAAAACTCCCGTTTTCACGACTATTTACGCCCACGAAAAGACCTTTGATCGATCGTTTCGTTTGGGATAGCGTTTCGCTTATGAAAACCCTCATTCTAAGCGTTCTGTTTATTTCCTCTTTTGCCCAGGCGAAAGAAATCACCAACATTCCGGAAATCGGCCCGCATCAGGCGATCTTCCACGTGGAAAAAAACGTGCATCCCGAAAACATCGTGGTGGTTTACACCAAGACGGATTCGCAATGCCGCTTCGTGACTGATCCGGCTAACCGCGACCAGCCCGTGTTCGATTTCTACTGGCTGATCGACGGCAAGGATTACAAACAGATGAACTCGTTAATCAAGAATGAGTTTCACAAGCGCATGACTTTCGTGGCCGGCGCTACCCCCACGCTGTTTCAGCTCGAAGCCAACGACCTCAAAGAAGTGAAGCACGACCTCGGCGCCCATCCGCGTTTCGACGTGTTAGCCACCACCGCCAGCGGCAGCTGCGACGTGCAGGCCTTCATCACCCTCGGCCCCTCTGATGGCAACGCCCGCATCCGTCTCGACGCGATCTACGGCGAAGGCTCTGCCTTCCCGCCTTCCGTCGACGCCGTTACTCTCAAGGGCGAAGTGATCACTCCCGATGGCCGTGGCACGGGCAAGATGATCTCGCACCGCTACAGCGCAAACTAAATTGCGAGGATGCTAGCAAGCCAGCGCCGAGACATCTCGGGCTGCGCTTCTTTGCTGAAGTGCACGCAGAGGCCCCAGTTGCCCGCGTAACGATAGCGAGCGCCGATGAGGTCGTCGCTGGTGGGACCGGGGAAAATATTTTTCCCGTTGGGCAGCGCTCGCTGAATTTTCTGCAGCTCTTCCGACACCGTGCCCGGGCCGCATTGGGGGGCGTAGAGGTCGTCGGGGTTGTAGGTAGCCACGGACACCATCCAACGGCTCGCGGCGTGCGTGTCGGCATCGAGAGTTTGCACCAGATTGAGAAACTGCTCGCGGTACGTGGCGGGGTAGAACGAATCGGCTTCGCCTTGATGCCAGAGAATCATGCGGTAACCGCGCTGGGCATTTAGTCCGCTCACGGCGGTGAGCAAGCGAGCGTAGAGCGGAATTCCCGAGTCTGAGGCGCCTCCCTTTTGCCATTGCCCGATCCCCGTGCCGCCGATCGCGGTGTTCACGAAGCCGAGCGGTACGCCTTCTTTGGCAAAGAGCAGATCGGCGAATAGGGGCCAGTAGCTTCCGCCACCGCCGTCGGTATAGGGCATGGGGTCTGTGAGAGTTTGCCACTGGTTGGATTCCGGATCCCACATGGAGGCCTGCGCGGAACGCGTAGCCGTTCTCTCCTCGGCCCAGCTTGCGGCGTTGCTCTGTCCGGCGATTACGAATACGTCGCCCACGGCGAATTTGTTCAAGCTCGAAACTACGGCCTCGGTGCCGCGCGCGTTTGTTTGCTTTACTTCGAGGCTGTACCAGCCGCCTTGGGGAACGAAGGCGCTCTCGAGGGTGAGCACGTCGCCGGTTGCGTCGGCCGTGAGGGAGCGGGCGATGTCGCCGCGAGATGTGTGAACGGTGATGTCTACTGGTCCCGCCTCTTTGAAGGCGCGCTTCACCGTAACGCGAACGGTATTGCCGGAATTCGCTCTCTGCACCACTTCGAAGTTATGGGGAGATAGAAGAAGGGACGGGTCTTCCGTGAGATGGGCATGGCCGGTAAGGGCCAGGAGGATCATTCCAAGTCGCATCAGTGCTCCTTTGTGATTGAATAAATCATCCACCAGGAGGAGCGAATTGGAAAGAGCCGGGCCGGCCTTGCGGCCAACCCGGCTCTAGAGTTGCGGATTACTCCGCTGCGTTAATCTAACGCTTAAGACGTTTAGTGCGCCGCCTTGTTGGAAGGGTGCGCGTTCCAGAGGGTTAGGATGATGAGGCCGCCCAGAACCGAGAAAGGGATGAGGGAAAAAGCCCAGATGTGGGCGTCGGCGGCCTGGTGGCCCGCGCCGGCTACGCCGTCCCAGCCGTAGGTTTTGAGAATCCAGCCAAGGCCGAAGCCCGTAAAGCCGCTCGCTACGTATTGCATCCCATCGAGGAATCCGGCCGCGGTGGCGGCGGCTTTTCGCCCGCCGAAGTCCATCGAGGCGGTGCCGCTTAGCATACCGTGCACGCCGAAGATCCAGACGCAACAAAAGCTGATGGCGAGGCTGGCAGCTATGGGGGTGGGAGCGTAGGCGAGAAGCACGAGCCCCAGTACCTGAACGCAGTAGAAAATGAAGGCCACGGGCGCACGGCGGGAGCCGAAAAGTTTGTCGCTCATCCAGCCGCACAACAGGCCGCCGGCGATTCCGCCTAACGTTACGCCGGTTCCGGTCCACGCGTAAACGGCGGTGCCTACATCCACGTGGTGCACTTCTTTGAGGAACTCGGTGAAGTAAAGGAGGAGGCCCTGGCGCACGAAGCCGGTGCAGAATTCGGCGGCCGCGATCGTGAGGATGATCGGGTTCGAGAAAACCTTCTTCATGATGTAGCTGAGCTGCACGGGCTTATCGTCTTCACCGCTGGCGGCGTCGCCCACGTCGAAGTCGGCGTGGCCGGCCTGGGAGGGACGGTCGAATACGATGAGGTAGTCTACCGCTGCCATCGCGAGGATGAGGGCGCTGGGCACGAGGAAAACCATGGTCCAGTTGAAGTGGGCGAGGATGAAGCCGCCGAAGGTGAGCGCGAAGGTGTAGCCAAGCGAGATCATCGAACCGAAGATGCCGCCGAATACGCCGCGCTCGCGCACGTGGAACCACGAAGAATTCACTTTCACAATGCTGAGCGCGCCGAAGCTTTGGAAATACATGTTCGCGGAATAGAGCAGGCTCATGCCCACGATGATTTTGGTGCCCCAGCCGCCTAAGAAACAGAGGCCGATCACGAGGTTGATCAGCGAGGTTCCGATCGCGCCGAAGATGATGGCACGGCGGCCGCCCAAGCGATCGGCGAGGGGGCCGTTGAACATTACGGAGAGTGCGTAGGTCCAGAAGCCGCACGTGGCGATGATTCCCATCTCGGCTTTGTCGAGGTGGAACATCGAGCCCATCGTGCCCTTCACTACGTTGAAGTTGTAGCGGCCCATGTAGAAAGTGGCGTAGGTGAGGCCGAGCGGGAACCAGTTTAGAATGCGGCGCCAGCGGAACGGTTTGGAATGAGTTTGCTTGTCCATGGGATCCCCTCGAGTGAGCGGGGGCGAATGTAGCGGGGTGGGCGGGGGGAGTCAAATGGGGGATTGGTTAGAGTTGCGGCGCCATGCGGCATTGGCTGTAAGGGAATGTTACTTTCGACGTAGAAGGTAAAAAAATGGGCCCCCGGATTTTGCTTGCCCGGGGGCCTCTATCAAGATCAAGCACTCGCCGCGGAGGCGGGGGCTTGCGGGTTTTCGTCCACGTAGGCGCGAAGGGCCGGCTCGAAGGACAGGCCCAAGGCCGCCTTCAGAACGTCTGCCGCCGTTTCCATGAACTCGAACTGGAGCTGACTTCGTACCTCTTCAGGCACGTCGCGCAGATCCTTCTCGTTTCGTTTGGGCAGGAGCACCTTCTTGATGCCCGCCCGATGGGCCGCGATCACCTTCTCTTTGATCCCGCCCACGGGGAGCACGGCTCCGCGCAGAGTGATCTCGCCGGTCATCGCGAGCGTGGAAGCCACGCGGCGGCCGGAGAAGAGGGAGGCGAGGGCGGTGAGCATGGTAACCCCGGCGGAAGGGCCGTCTTTGGGGATCGCGCCGGCCGGCACGTGGAGGTGCAGGTCGTTTTTCGCGAAGTCAAAGTTCGGCACTACGCTGGCCATGCGAGATCTCACCAAGCTGAGCGCGATCTGGGCGCTCTCCTTCATCACGTCGCCGAGCTGGCCCGTGATCGTGAGTTTCCCGTTGCCGGGCATCAGCTCCGCCTCGATGAAGAGGATGTCGCCGCCCACGGGAGTCCAGGCCAAGCCCGTAACTACACCCGGAGGAACGATTCCTTCCACCACCTCGTGCACGAAGCGTTCGGGCCCGAGGATTTCCTCGAGATCGCGCGCTTCCACTCTCACCGCGGTGCCGGCGATCACTTTTTCGGTGTTCGCCCGCGCCACTTCGGCGAGTTTCCGTTGTAGCTCCCGCACCCCGGCTTCGCGCGTGTAGTGCGCGATCAAGCGGAGGAGGGCTTCGTCGGAAATCGTGAGCTGATTCTCTTCGATTCCGTGCTCCTTCAACTGCTTGGGCACCAGGTGGCGCTTGGCGATGTGGAGCTTCTCGGCCGTGGTGTAGCCCGTGAGCTCGATGATTTCCATGCGGTCGCGCAGCGGCCCAGGGATGTTATCGAGCGAGTTCGCCGTGGCCACGAATACCACCTTCGACAAATCGAAAGGCACGTCGAGGTAGTGGTCCATGAAGTTGGCGTTCTGTTCCGGGTCGAGCACCTCGAGCAGCGCCGCGGCGGGATCGCCTTGGAAGCTGGCTCCGAGTTTGTCGATCTCGTCGAGCATCAGTACGGGGTTGTTCTCACCCGCGCGCTTGATGCTCTGGATGATCCGGCCCGGCATCGCACCGATGTAGGTGCGCCGGTGCCCGCGGATCTCGGCGTCGTCTCGCACGCCGCCCAGAGAGGCGCGCGCGAATTTACGGCCGAGCGCTCGCGCGATCGACTGGCCTAACGAGGTTTTACCCACGCCGGGCGGGCCCACGAAGAGCAGGATCGTGCCCCGACCTTCTTTCTTGAGCTTCATCACGGCGAGGTGCTGGAGGATGCGCTTCTTGATCTTATCGAGTCCGTAGTGATCTTCGTCGAGGATCTTGCGGGCGGCATCCAGATCGATATCGCTACTCGAAGATTTACTCCACGGCATCGCGCAGAGCAGATCGAGGTAGTTGCGGATCACGTGGCTCTCCGGCGAAGCTTTGCCGATGGCTTCGAGGCGTTTGAATTCCTCCAAGGCCACCTTCTTGGCTTCTTCCGGCATGCCGGCGTCGTTTATTTTTTTGCGGAAGTCGTCGTTGCCGCCTTCCTCGTCGCTTTCGCCGAGCTCTTCCTGGATCTGGCGCAGCTGTTCGCGCAGGATATTTTCCCGCTGGTTCTTACCCAGTTTGTGGGTAAGTTTGTCGCGGATTTGTCCCTGCACCTCTAAGTTTTCTTTCAGCGCCATCATCAGGTCGAGCAGCTTCAGCACGCGGTTCTTCGTGGAAACGGTCTCGAGAATTTCCTGTTTTTGCTCGAGGGGAATGTCGATGTTGCCCGCGCTCAAGTGCGTGAGCAATTCAAGATCGTTGATGCCGTCGAGCAGTTCTACGAACTGATCCGTATCGGCAGGCACGAGCTTGAGAATCTCCTTGGCGGCCGTTTTCAGGCTGTCGAGGAGGGCTTCGTTGGTTTTGGCGTCTACGTCGCGATTGTCAGCGAGGGCTTCGCCTTCGGCCTCGAGGTAGGCTCCGTTTTTCCGCAAGGTGCGAACGCGGAAGCGCGCCACCCCGCGGGCGAGAACCTGGTAGCCCGACTTATCGTTACCGCGCACCTTCTCAATTTTTACGAGAGTGCCTACGCGATACATGTCGTCAACGCCCGGTTCGGTGTCGGCGGGATCGTTTTTTTGCGTGAGCACGAGGGCCCAGGGACGCTCTTTCGCTGCTTTCAGCGCGGCCATGGATTGCGGCCGGCCTACGCGCAGCGGGAGAGTCATGCCCGGGAACACCACGGTTCCGCGGAGAGGAAGAACGGGATACAGAGTGTATGTGGGTGTTGTCATAGTAAAGAGAAGATGGAGCTAGTCTTCACTACGTCAAGGGGTCAATAACTCATATTTACTAGAGGGTGGGCAAGCGCCCCTAGTACAAGATGGTATCAGTTCGCGCACCGTCAAGGGCCGTGCTCGAAAAAACCTTGCTCCGTCAAGCAAGCGAGCACGTTACGCGAGTATTCCACGTGGGATTCACGCGTGTATTTCGCTTTGGTATAAATCTGCGCGAGATTTTTCGCGCCCACTTTTTCTATCGAAGAGCGCAAGTCGGGCATGTCCATGTATCGCTTCCAGCCCGCTGTTTCGCGTTCGCGATACACGGCTTCGATATCTCCGGCCGCGTAATCAGAATACGTTTCACGATGAACCACGCCGGAGAGAGGCAAGCGATCCCGCACCGGCCCGCTTTCATCAGCGTAACCGAGCGCAAAGCCCACTACGGGAACCACGTGGCTCGGACAGCGGAGGATCCGCGCAATTTCGCGGCAGCTCGCCAGAGTGGTTCCCATATAGCAGAGGCCTAAGCCCTCCGACTCCGCCGCGAGCGCCACGTTCTGGGAGGCGAGCGTGGCATCGATCGTGGCGATCATGAAGCTCATGAAGTTGTCGAAATTCAGCGGAGCTTCGTTTTGGGCCAGCCAGAGGCGCATCCGGTGAAAGTCGGCGCAGAAGGTGAGGAAGAGGGGAGCTTCCAGAACCATGCTCTGCTCGAAGTGGGGCGCGTATAATTCCCGGCGCAAGGCTGGATCGCTGGTCACGATCACGCTGTAGCTTTGCATGTTTCCGCTGCTGGAGGCGCGCAGGCCCGCGGCGAGGATCCGCTCCAGCAGCTCGGGGGGCACGGGATCGCTCTTAAATTTGCGAGCCGAGCGATGAGAATGAATTTGTTCGAGCACCGGATTCATTCCCGCAATCTACCGATGCCCGGAAAATAAAAAAAGATGCCTATTGGCACTGATTGGTAACTTTTAGGAATTCGTAATCATCCGTCTGAGGGCGGATACGCCTCCGTGCGGGAGAGTGCCGTAATTGGAGTCCTAATTTTTAAAAGTTAAAAATACTTAACTAATTAGACTGGCCGCGTTAAGATCTAAACATGAGAAACCCAACCTCTACCGATCACCAGGAGACAGCGCCTAACCGCGCTGGACTCGAACGATGAAGCGGGCCTTGATCATTTTCTTCTCCATGTTTACGGCGATGGTGCTCCTCGCCGAAGCGGACAGCCTCACTCGGGAGCCAAATCCCGAACGAGGGCCGGCGGGCGCAAACGGCGACCAAGATTTTCACCCCCGCCTCGATGGATATTCCGCACAGCTCGAAGAAACGTCCCAATGCCTCACTCGCGCCGACTGCAATTTTCCCCAAACCGACTACGCCCAATCCGTGAACCAAGAGTTAAGGGCCGAGTTGCTCGACCTCAAAGCCTGGGCGCAGGCGAATCATATTCGTAGCTTTGCCGTAACGTCCGTAGCGTTGCCCTACCTGAAGATTGGCGGCGGAACGGTCAGGGCCGCCGCGCTCGAAGTCCTCGCCGGGCAGCCCACTAGCCCGGAAAGCCTCGAAGCCATATTGACCGACGTAGTCTCGGGCCAAGACGCCTCCGTAGTGAGCCAGGCAATGCAGGAGCTGGCTCGTTACCAAAACGGCGGTGACCGGGCACGGATCGCGGAAGCGCTGTCGGGAGCTATGCTTTCGGGGCCGCCCTTCATGGCGAAAGAAATTTCCGCCGGGATCGCGCCCTTTCTCGACGAGCAGGATTTCACCCTCTTCAGCGACGCCGCTTCGGCGTTGCCCGAAGCCGCGCTCGTGCGGATCAATCTAGAGGCCGCGCTGAAAGACTATCGCGGCGGCAGATAGGCGCGGTAGCTGCGCGTGAAAAGCTGGATATGCGGCTTACGCCCTAAGAAAAGATTTCCCTGGCTGTAAGGCGCCCGCAGCACCGACCAGTACGCGGCGCCGCCTTTGTTTCCGTCACCCGAAAGAACTCCGTCGCGCGAGACGAGAAGTTCGAGGCGGGGCAGGGCGCACTGGATGTTGGCTACGGGGTCTTCGAGTTTTTCGATCGTGGGTGCGGCTGGGCAGTGCTCGGGATCCATCATGAGAAGCCCCACGCTGGTGCGCCCCGAGCTCTCTACGTAAGTGGCGGCCGGATGGAAATCACTCTCGAAGCGAGCCATCGCGCTCACGATGCGAAGCCAGCAGGTATCGCGCTCGTACTCGGAGGCCTTTTCGTAACCAGGACAAAAATCGTCGATGTCGCGGCCCGCTTCGAGGCGCGAACGGCGAAGGGATAGTTCGGTGAGCACGGCTTGGGTCCAAGCTTCGGAGCCGCTCACGTGATCCCAGACGGCGCGGGCTTGGTCGCCATTGGCGCCGAGAAATTTCACCGATTCTCGTTTGGCGTCGTCGAGCGAAGTGCCGAGGTCTTGGTACGTGTGGGTTACGGTCGGAGGCGCGTCTTTCCCGCAGCCGCTTAAAGCGGCAGAGCAGAGGAGGGCGAGAATGGGGAAGCGAAAGAGCATAGGGTTAATTGCCGACTAATTGACTCACCTTTTTACCATGGAACGCGCGCAGACTCAAGCGAAAGTTCCCGTATTTTACCAGTAAATTCAGTTGGTTAGACGGTTAACTCCGCTCGCTCAAACTCCGGAAGTACCTCTCCTGGGGGACCAATTCTATGCACCTTTCCCTGCTGCAGCCAGAGCACGCGGTCGCAGGACCGGATAGTCGACAGGCGATGCGCGATCAAAATCTGAGTCTTGCCCAGGAAGAATTCGTCGGTGGCGCGCGTGAGAATTTCTTCCGAGCGTGGATCCACGGCAGACGTTGCCTCGTCGAGAATCACCACGGGCGCGTCTTGCAGCAGGCAGCGGGCCATGCAGAGGAGCTGGCGTTCTCCACTGGAAAGATTTCGTCCACGTTCCTCCACCTGATATTCGAGCCAGTAGCGGTATTCTTCGTTAGTGGCGCCGCTCTGGAGAAACTGCACGCGCCTTAGCGCTTCGATCAGAACTTCGTCTGCGTGTTGCTTGGAATTCGCTTTCGCTCCCGGTGCGATGAGATTTTCCCTTAAGGTGCCGAGGAACATCGCGGGCTCCTGCGTGATGTAGGCAAGCAGAGACCGGTAGCTGGCGAGATCCACGCCTTGGGCGCCTATGGCGGCCTCGAATCCGGCTACCCGGATAGTTCCGCGCTCGATGGGATAAAGATGAAACAGTGCCTGCACGAGGCTCGTTTTTCCGCTTCCCGTTTTTCCCACCACCGCGAGACGCTCCCCAGCCTTCACGTGCACCGAGATCCCCTTCAGCACGGGCGGCAAATCCTGGCGGTAGCGAAGCCAGAGATCGTCGATATCCACCGCCACGCCGGCCTTTGCGCTCACGAGAAGCGGGCCCGATCTCGCGGCCGGAAGCTCTTTCGGCTGGCCGGTTTCAAATCGCGCGTTCGCCGGAAGTTTTGACCCGGGCTCGAGGGGCATACGGAGGTACTCGTTCATCCGCTCCATTCCGGTCATTGCCTCTTCGAACTGGCCGAGCCAGTCGAAGAACGCCTGCAGAACGTTGCTCGACAATCCAAGGTAGGCGAACGCAACTCCCACGGCGCCGATGCTGAGCTTCCCGCTCACGGCCATGTAGTAGCTTGCGAGACCGGTGGCTAAAAAAGTGATCGCCGTGCAAACGCCCATCGAGAACGAAAAGCGGCTGAAAATACCCACCGTGTGAAGGCGCTGCTCTAAGAAGGTGTCGTTTAGCTTTGAAAACCGGTTTTCAAATACTCCTTCCCGCTCGAAAGCGCGGATGGTGTTCGCCCCCACGGCGCTCTCGGCGAAGTGGGCGATCGCGGGAGAGCGTTTGAGCGCAAGCTCGCGCCGTTCCCTACGAAGCGCCGGCAGATACCAGCGATAGACTGCGAAATTCAAGCCCGCCTGGAGAATCCAGAAGGGCAAGAGCCACGGGCTCGCGATCGTGATCAGCACGGTCATGGAAATCAGGTCGAACACGAGCGACAAAAATTCCGCGATCGGTCCGCCGAAGATGCGGAAGATATTGTTGTAGTCGGAGGTGAAGCGGGTCATCACGCGGCCGGAGGGGTTCTGGTCGAAAAAGCTCATCGGCAGGCGCGAAGTGCGCATCGTGGTTTCGTCGTAGATCCGGCTCACTGCATCGGCCGAGAGGCGCGAAAGCCCCGTGCGGAACGTGAGCGTGAGCACAAAGCCGATCACGTTTGCGATGATCAGAAGATGCAGAAAATCGGAGGAAGTTTTTCCCGCGAAAAGCGCCGGTAGGGACCGGCAGTTGACCCCGTGGCAGAGCGAATCCACCCAGTAGCCCACGAGGTTGGCGTTGCCCAGGAGAGCCATTCTTCCGATCAGGCCCAGCACCAGAAACAGAACCGTGCGCTCGATGGCCGGGCGATAGGCCTGAAACAGCGTATCGCGGAGCGAGCGGCCGTAGCGGCCCTGAAAGCGCGTCTCGTCGGCGAGGAATTGTTTTTTCGGCTGATCGCTCATGGCGCGGGCGGCCCTCCCGCGTCTTGTTCCTTGCGCACGAACTCCACGAAGGCGCTCGAGCGGGCGAGGAGATCGGGCAAGCGGCCGCGGATTTCGATCGCGCCCTCTTTCAGGAAAATAATTTCGTCGCAGTAGGGGAGGATCGCGAGGCGGTGCGTGGCGATCATCACGGTGCGGCCTTTCCAGGAACCCAAGATGAGCTCGTCGATCAGGCGGCGTTCGGTGTCTACGTCGACCGCGCTGAGGCAGTCGTCGAGGAGCACCACCTGGCGGTTGGCGAAGTGAGAACGAGCCAGGCCCACGCGCTGGCGCTGGCCGCCGCTGAGGTTTACGCCGCGCTCGCCGATCTCGGAGTCGAGCCCGTGAGTCACGCGTTCGGCGCTCGGCAGAAACTGGCTCATCGCCAGCGAATGCGCCACCATTTCATCCGCAGCGCTCGGCGCGCCATCGAGGTAGGTGAAAAGCACGTTTTCCCTCAAGGTGGCGCTGATCGTGAAGCCTTCCTGCGGAACGAACGCGATCTGCCCCCGAACTTTTGGATCGAGTGGGCCATTCGCCGCTTCGCCATTCAGGGAATAGCGATCGAAACGTGCCCCCGTGCCCCCGATCAGCGACTGCAACAACAGCGATTTTCCGCTTCCCACTTCTCCCACCACGGCCGTGAGAGAGCCGGTGCGGAGAGAGAGGTCGATATCGCGGAGGAGCGGTTTGCCGTCGCTTTCGAGATTGAGGCCCGAAATTTCGAGCGCGAGGGTTTTATCAGACGCGGCCGCACCGGCGCGGCTCGCGCCCGCCCGTGCAGATAGACTAGGGCGGGAAATCGGAATGCCGAAGGCATCGCCCAGCCGCCGCAAGCTGGAGAGTCCGTCGAAGGTCATCACCAGCATCCAGGGGAGTTGTCGCAGCGGTCTGGAGAGAAAAACGCCGAGGATCCACAGGAGAGCGAGCAGTTCGCCGGGGGTGGGTTCAGTGCCATTTCCACCCGCGCGTTTGCGGATTTCGAGCAGAAGCATCACCGCGAGCAAGTTGAGCGTGAACGTGGCCGAGCTCGCAATGGCGTTCATAACTTGGCCGTTGGTGACCATTTTTTTCCGGTTGCGGGTTTCGCGTTTCCGCAGCGCGAAGATACGTTGCTCGCACGCATTCACCCAGCCGAGAATCCGCAAGGTGCGGATGTTCTGCACCCATTCCGAAACGAGCCCCGTGCGCTCGGCCGCCAGTTGCTTAAAGGCCATGAAGAAGCGCGACTGGCGCCGCGCGAGCAGATAATTGACGAGGCCGAGTAAGCCCAGAGAGCCGATGCTCGCCCACCAGGGAATCCCGAAAAGCACGTGCAGAACAATCGGCGCCAGCAGCACCGGAAATACCAAGCTGCTGAACATCAGGAGGGATTGATCGAGAAGCGCGGTAGCGCCGGGAATATCGACGGCAAATAGGGAAACCGCCACTCCCGCGGGCGCTCTTCCCACCATTCCGCCCGGGCCTTCCAGAACGCGTTTGAAAGCGCTATCGCCGAGCGCCTTCTGGGAAATTAGCCCTTCCCGCGTAGCCACCCAGGTGTTGAGCTGCCAGAGGGCGTGATAGGCAAGCAGGCAAAAAAACGCGGCGAAGATCCAGAGCTGGGCGGGCCGTCCCGCAATTAGGTCGTCGGTAAAAAGTTTCTGCGCGTAGGGCGCGAGTAATCCGAACACCGTGGCCGCGAACGAAAGCAACAAAATTGCAATGCGCCACCGTAGGCGCTCCAGAAGAAGCGAGCGGGGAAGCTCGGCGGTGTGGATGCCGTGGGACTGCATCAACGATCTTCATATCACGGGAGGGCGGAATTTACGCCTGGGTATGCTCTATGGCTCGTCGCATTCTAGTGTGGTGAGTCTGAAATATCTTTAGCACCGAGCCCGTCGGCGCGCCCGGCCAGACTGCGCGAAAATGTGAAGCTATATTGAACATATGCTGAACGTTTTCGCGCAGTCTGGCTGGGATGCGACGGCGGGTGAATGCAAAGATATTTCAGACTCACCACACTAGGGCACTTTTTGTTAGACTCTAGCTATCTAAGAACCCTGGGGCCGTTTTTTATCGATGCCGTTCCTTTCCTTTAAGCCCCGACTTCTTTCTCCCCGGATGCTCGCCTTGAGTGCGGTTGCCGGTCTGCTGGCCGGTGCGTCTGCATCGATCTTTCTCCACGTTCTCGAGTTTACCGCGCAGATTTTTCGGCAGAATCATGTCCTGATTTTTATTTTGCCCCTGGGCGGCTTAGTCTCCGGGCTGTGCTTCCATTATCTGGGCAAGAATTCCGCCCGGGGAAGCAATCTCATTTTGGAGGAAGTGCACAATCCCAGCACGCTTACTCCGCGGCGCCTTACGCCGCTCATGTTCCTCGGTTCGCTGCTCACGCACCTTTTCGGGGGCTCCGCGGGGCGAGAGGGCGTAGCCGTGCAGATGGGAGCGTCCCTTTCCGATCAGCTCGGGCGCTTCGTGAAGCTGACACCGGAAGAGCGGCGCGCGCTTCTCATCGCCGGTATGGGAAGTGGCTTCGGCTCGGCCGTGGGCGCGCCGTTGGCGGGCGTATTTTTTGGGATGGAAGTGGTGCAGGCCGGGCAGTTCGAATTTTTCGCGCTCACGGAGTGCGCGTTGGCATCCTTGGTGGCGTTCGGCGTTTCCCACCTGCTGCGCATTCCGCATACCTTGCTTCCGCCCGTGGAAATCCCGGCGTTCGAATGGCCGCTGCCGCTGCTGGTGTTGGCTGCGGGACTGATGTTCGGGCTGGCGGCGCGCGCTTTCGTTTTTTTGGAGCACGCGGTGGCGAGGGTGCTCGCGAAAATCTCGTTTCCCCCGATGCGCACGATGGTGGGGGGGCTGCTCCTGATGTTGCTGTTCTTGTGGGAAGGCACTTATCGCTACTGCGGGCTCGGCATTGAGGCCATTCAGGGGGCGATGTCGATGCCTGCTTCGTGGCAGGATCCCGTTTATAAGCTCGGCTTTTCCGCTCTCACTATCGGCGCCGGTTTCAAAGGGGGCGAGTTCGTTCCGCTGGTTTTCGTGGGCGTAACGCTCGGCAGTTTTCTCGCGGCGTTTTGCGGGCTTTCGGTTTCGCTTTTTTCCAGCCTGGGATTCGCGGCCGTTTTTGCGGCTGCATCCAATACGCCGATCGCCTGCACATTGATGGCGGGGGAACTTTTCGGCTGGAAGTTTCTGCCCCTTGCTTGGCTCGCGTGCACGAGCGCTTATCTGATTTCAGGGTATCCTGGGCTTTATCATGCGCAGCCGCTCAAACGGCCCAAAGGGCTTTTTTGGCAAAAGTTTAAGAAGCCACTTTAAGTTCTCCGCGCTTTTCCCACATCTCTTTGAGCTCCGCTTCGAGTAAAGTTTCCGATTCCACCAGGCGCTTGGCTGCGCCGTGCACGAAGGATTCGGCGCGTTTGAGGCATTCGGTTGCGGCGGTAAGGGCGCCGTCGATGAGCCGGCGCACTTCTTGGTCGATTTCGCGCGCCGTAGTTTCGCTGTAGAGCTTTTCCCTCATCATCGCGCCGCCGCCGAGGAAGGTTTGCGCCTCTTTTTCAAACGTGATCGGCCCGAGCAAGGGGCTCATCCCGTAGCGCGTGATCATCGCGCGGGCGATCTCAGTGGCTTTATCTAGATCATCGGCGGCGCCGGTGGAGATATCGGGAAAGAAAAGCATCTCGGCGGCCCGGCCTCCGAGGATCATCGCCAGTTTTGTCTCCAGCTCTTGGCGATTCATCAGGTAGCGATCTTCCACGGGGCGGCGGAAGGTGTAGCCGAGCGCGCCCAGGCCGCGGGGAATGATCGTAACTTTGTGCACGGCCTCGCTGATATCGAGCGCGAGCGCCACGGTGGCGTGCCCCATTTCGTGGTAGGCCACGCGTTTGCGCTCTTCGGGGCCGAGAATTCGCGTTTTCCTCTCCAGGCCGGCCACGATGCGTTCTACGGCTTCCGTGAAATCGGCAGGTTCTACTTCGGCCGCCTTTCGCCGGGTGGCCACGAGGGCCGCTTCGTTCGCGAGGCGAGCTAGATCTGCGCCGGAAAAGCCGGCCGTGAGGGAGGCGAGCGTTTCGAGGTTCACGAGAGGAGAGATGTGTACACTTTTAAGGTGCACGGACAAAATCTGGCGCCGGCCCGCGCGATCCGGTTTGTCTACGAGGAGCTGGCGGTCGAAGCGGCCGGCCCTCAGCAGCGCGGGATCGAGCACTTCCGGGCGATTCGTGGCGGCCAAGAGCATGAAGCCGCTTGTAGCGTCGAAGCCGTCGAGCTCGGCGAGGAGCTGGTTGAGGGTCTGTTCTTTTTCGTCGTTCGATCCGCCCGTGATCGCGTTGAGGCCGCGGGCACGCCCGAGAGCGTCGAGCTCGTCGATGAAAACGATGCACGGCGCTTGCGCGCGCGCTTCTTTGAAGAGGTCGCGCACGCGGGCCGCGCCCATCCCCACAAAGAGTTCCACGAACTCCGAGCCGTTGATCGAGAAAAAAGCCACGCCGGCTTCTCCGGCCACGGCACGAGCGAGGAGCGTTTTTCCGGTGCCGGGCGGTCCCACGAGCAGAATACCCTTCGGCATTCGCCCGCCGAGACGCGAGTAAGAGGAGGGATCTTTGAGGAAGTCTACCACTTCTTGCAGCTCGGCTTTGGCTTCATCCACGCCGGCCACATCAGTGAAGCGGGTGGAGATATCTTTCTCCACGTACACGCGCGCCTTCGATTTTCCGAGGGAGAAAAAATCCGTCCGTGCGCCACCACCCATCCGCGAGAGCAGCAGCCACCAGAGACCCACCATCACCACGCCGGGCACAATCCAGGAGAGAATGTCGCGGAAGAAGCCGCTTTCCGGCAGCGCTTCAAACTTGGAAACCCCCGCGGCCGCGAGACGATCGGGCAATTTGGGATCTTCGAGACGCAAAGTCACGAATTCGGTAATGGCACCGTGGAGGGGGGATTTGAGCGTGCCCCTCACCGTGGTGGTGGCGATGCTGGCTTCCTTCACCTGCTTTTGATCCAGAAGCGAGAGGAACTGGCTGTAGGGGATCGATTCCACGTTGGCGCGGAAATCAAGAAAGTCGCGGGCGAGGATCGCGGCCCAGAGCGCCCCAAGGATCATCACGAAGCCAAAGCCTTGAAAGGGGCCGCGGGGCGGGGCGGACTTGCTGGGTGTGGTGGGCATGCTGGTATCTCCCCGGCGCATGCGCGCCTGGTTGAAGAGGAGCAATTCACGCGCCAGCGGAGCCGAATTCGGCCAAGGCATTTCGCCGCGCAATCATGGCACTTCAATTGCACCCAAACAGGCCTATGATGGATCCGTACAAAACTCTCGGCGTGAAAAGCACCGCCAGTAGCGAGGAAATCAAAAACGCCTACCGGGCGCTCGCCAAAAAATTCCATCCCGATCTAAATCCCGGCAACAAAACCGCCGAGCATAAATTCAAAGACATCAACGCCGCCTACGAAATCCTGGGCACGGCGGAAAACCGGGCGAAATTCGACCGAGGTGAATGGGGTGAGGAGGCCGGGGCGCACACGCAACGCCGTCACGGGGGGCCGTTTTATCGCGAAACCCGTGCGGACGGAGCCGGAGCCCACTATTCGCACGGCTTTGACGAAGATATTTTCGCCGATTTATTCGGTGCGCGCGGCGGCGGGCGCGGAAATTTCAAAATGCCCGGCCAGGACGAAACGTACCGAATGGATATCCCGCTCGCCGAAGCCGTGCGGGGAGGGGAACGCGAGATCCATCTGCCGAGCGGAAAACACCTGCGCGTAAAAATTCCTCCGGGAGTGATTTCCGGGCAAAGGCTGCGGTTTGCCGGGCAAGGGCAGCCGGGATTAGGGGGCGGCCCTCCGGGAGACGTTTACGTGGAGATCGTGCTCGAGTCCGATTCCCGTTTTTCGGCGGAGGGCTCCAATCTCGTGCACGATCTCGCCGTGCCGATCGACGTGGCGGTGCTCGGCGGCGAGGTAACCGTGCCCACGCCCGAAGGCCAAGTGCGCTTGAAGGTTCCTCCCCACTCCAACTCCGGGCGCCGATTGCGAATTCCCAAAAAAGGAATGTTCGCCAAAGGGGGGCGCGGGGATCTTTTCGTGGAGCTCAAAATTGTGCTGCCGGATCCGCCCGACGCGGAACTCGAAGCCCTGATTAGAGAATGGCGCGAAACCAAAGAAAGGAGAGCCTCATGAGCCGCCGTTATACTTTGCTGGAAGCCTGCAGCGAAACCGGAGTGCAGAGAGGCTACGCCGTGCATTGCCTGCGCGCGCACTGGGTGAGCCCGGCTTTTCCGGAGGAATCCACGCTCGACGAAAGCGATCTGGCCCGCCTGCGCTTGATCGCCACGCTTCAAGAAGATTTTGGCGTGAACGACGAGGCTGTGCCCGTGATTTTGCATTTGCTGGATCAAATTTATGGAAATAAAAAAAACCCCTCGCTCGCGCGAAGGGTTTGATTGAAACGGTTAGCCGTTCCGGAGGCGACTACATGATCGTGAAGTCGTGAGCGCGAACCGTCTTGCGGCCGTTCGCCTTGGCGCGCTTGGCGGCTTGCTCGAGGTACCAGTAGATAACGCCGTTGAGGCCGTCGAAAGCGTCACCGGCCGTATTGCAGCCGCTTTTTTTCAGGATTGCTTTCGCTTTGCTGGCGATGAGTAGAGCTTCCATTTTCTTCTTAGCCATTACCGTCTCCGTTATTTCCGCGCTGCAGGGAGCGCCGTTAATTTAGGTTGCTCGGTTAGTGTAGGGGACAAAAACGGGGAACTCAAATCAAGCGAATGACGCAAGCTGGCGAATGCTCCGTCTTTTTCTGCTTCGAGGCGTATCCTCCCGGAGACAGCTGTGGCCTGGAGGGCGGGCTGATAGAATAGAGAGAGCTAGGAGCGGAATCATGAAGTTCCCGAAAAAGTTACTGCCGTTAGGCGTGGCCTTTCCCCTTTGCGGCTTTTTGGTGGCGGCCTCGGCGTTCGCGGCTGTGCCGGTTGTCGGAGGCGGAGCTGCGCCTCCCGCGCCTGGCACTGCGGGACTCGCTCCCTATATGGTAACGGCCGGAAGCCTCGATAACGCTGGCTACCTTGCCTGCATTCGCACTCACATAAAAATGCCTGGCGCACCCAATGTGGTTGCGAACAACGGCGTCGCTCTCGACTGCCAGACCACCGCCAAAAACTAAGAGAATGCAAAAAGGAAGAGCGTTGGAGAACTCCAACGCTCTTTTCGTTTGCGTCCAGAAGAACGCGATAGGCGATCTGTTATTGGGCACGATCGCGATTTTTGGTGGATGATTTTAATTTTCGCGCTCGTCAAACAGGCTTCGGACCTATTCCCGTGACCTATTTGACAATTTTACTTGCGCTAAAGCCTCCCTTCTCCCCATATTTTAAGGAAGTCCCGCTTCTACGGAGTTTTTGCTTTGCGTCGAGTGCGACGAATTGGTGTTCGTGTATACTGCCCGAGCCCAAGCTTTGGCCAAGAGAGAAGACGGTGGCGAAGCCAGAAGTGAAAACAGTGGCGAAGCCGAAAGAGAAAATAGTTAAAAGGATTAGCGTTTGAGCAAGATCACAAAAAGCAGCACAGCTGAATATTTTTCGAAGAACCTCCAGCAAGTGGGCTTCTCGTCGCCGCTTAAGGCCGTGCTCACCACGCTGAAGGAAGCGGTAGATAACTCCCTCGATGCCTGCGAGCACTCCGAGATTCTTCCCGAACTCACGGTTGTAATTAAACGCGTGGGCACGGGCTCCTCGAAAAACACGGATCTCATTCATGTCTCCGTGGAAGACAACGGCCCCGGAATCGATCCGGATGATCTCGCCAAAGTATTCGGCGAATACCTCGCTTCTTCCAAATTCGGCAAAGGCCAGTGCTCGCGCGGCCAACAGGGGATCGGGATCTCGGCCGCCACCACGTGGGCGCAGCTCACCAATGCCAAAGGCGCCTTCGTCACCACCAAAAAAGAGAACATGCGCAAGGCCGTTACGGCGCAGGTGGATGTAGACATCAAAACCAACACCGGCGTGGTTCGCAATAAAGACACGATCGACTGGGACAAGAAGAGCGGCGTAAAGTGTGAATTCACCCTCGACGGCCGAATTCAGCTCAACGGCGACGGCGGCCTGATCACCTATCTCGAAGGCACCGTGCTCGTGAATCCGCATCTCACGATGCACTACAAGCTTCTCGATAACGAATGGGTTCACGTGGATCGCGTGAGCAACGTGGTGCCCGAAGTGCCGGAAGCCACTCTCCCTCACCCGCACACGTTCAAACTTGGCGAATTCATCACGCATTCGCACCTTTTCGGCAAAATTTCGCTCGAGAAATTCCTGCGCACTGGCTTCTCGCGGATCTCCGACGACGCCGTGAAAAATCTCAAGGCAAAGGGCCTCAGCAAGGGCCTGCTCGACAAATCCGTGTCTACCCTCAAGGAAGACGAATTCAAAAAAGCTTTCACGGTGCTTCAAGAAACCGAACTCATGGCGCCCAGCACGCGCAGCGTACTCAATATCGGGGAAGACGCTCTCTCCAAATCCATCTCCCGCTTAGGTGAAGTGGATTTTTTCTCGGTAGTTACGCGCAAGCCCGTGATCTGCGACTTCAAGCCCGTGGCGGTGGAAGTGGCCCTCGCGCGCTTCAAGAACCGCAATCTCGAAGCCGATGCCCCTGTGCAGCTGCTCCGTTTCGCCAACCGCGTGCCGCTCCAGTTTGATAAATCGGGCTGCGCCATCACCTGGGCGATCGAAAGCGTGAACTGGAAAACCTACGGGCTCGCCCAGCCTAAGGAATCGCTCCCCATTGGTCCCTTTATTTTCGCCGTTTCGGTTGTTTCGCCCTTCATCAAGTTCAAGAACGCATCGAAAGAAACAGTCGATGCCTCCGAAGAGCTGGTGGAAGAGATCCGCCGCGCCCTGATCCAGGCCGGCCAGAAGCTCAGCAAACACATTAGGAAAGAGACAAAAGAGGCTGATTTAGAGAGAAAATTAGCTCACATCGAACAGTTCGGCCCGATCCTCGTGGAGAGCCTCGTGCACATTACGCATGCCAGCCCGGCCCGCCAGAAAAGGGCGGAAGAAGGCCTGATGAAACTTCTCGGCCGCGACTCGAAAGACGCGCACGAAGAGCTCGCCGAAGCCGCCTCCAAGCTGAACGACCTACATGCCCGGGAAGCCCGCAAGCGCGGCACAGATCCCGATGCCGCGCCCGCCGCGCCGGCGGTGGCCGAACCCGAATTGGAAAAAGGGGAACAGGCTGAGCTTTTTGCCGGCGAAGTAGTGGCCCGGGCCAAGAAAGCCAAAAAATCCGGCTCGAAGAAATCCGCTTCCAAGTAAAGATCAGGAGAGTTCGTGGGAAAATTGATCAGCATTCGTGAGCTAAAAATCGATATTCCGAAAGAGGCCAAAGCCCTCGCGGAACAAATGCTCACCGATTTAGAGAAGAGCAAACGCCCCGTTCTCGAGGCCGTAAAAACCTCGCTCGATAACGCCTTTTACGACTCCAAAGTGGGCTACCTCACGCCCGGCGATAAGGTAGTTCGCACCGAACTCAACGTGAGCTCCGTGCAGAAACTCGCGCGCGTGGTTTTCATCCTCGAAATTCTCCTCAACAACCTCTCGATCAAAGCCGTGAACACGAAGAGGGAAATCTACTACATGTGCAAGGGGAAGATTAAGGGCGACCCCCGCAAAAAACCCCTCGATTTCGAAGATCAGGATGAATCAGACGCGATCATCGACTTCATCGGCGACATGCTCGAAGTTTACCGCGAAGAGCTCAACTGCTTCGCCGGCGATCGCGGCGGCCAAACGTATTCGAAACAGCTCGTGGTTACCGAAACCATGGAAGACGGCGAACGCGCCGTGGTGGATCTCTCCACCCTCGGAACCGCGCCCTACCAGCCGAAAAACAAGCCTCAGGCTCTGAAACTCAAAGCGAAGAAGAAAATCGACTTCGCAATCGTGGTGGAATCGGAAGGTACGGCCAACACGCTTCTCAGCATGGGCTTTACCAAGCGCAATAACTGCATCCTGATCGGCGCCGGGGGCGTTCCTTCCAACGCTACGCGCGGCTGGTGCAAGCTGATCGAAGAAGATCTCGACATCCCGATCTACTTCTTCGGCGACCTCGACGCATACACCCTCCAGAACATCTACCGTACGTTGAAAGCGGGCTCGGCCGCTTCCCTCATCCGGAACCAGCACTTCTCTGCGCCTTCGGTAAAATTCCTGGGCGTACTGCCTGAAGACGTGAAGAAGTATGATCTTCCCTTCTACCGAGTGAAAGAAAACGACGTGGCGGAAGCCCGTTCGCTGAAGAAAGCGAAAGACGCCCTCGAAGGCGATCCTTTCTTCCTCGATAAGAAGAACAAAGGCCTCGCCGATATCCTGCGCTGGCTGATGAAAGAGAAGATTCGTTGCGAACAGCAGTCGCTGTTCTCGGTAGACCCTTCCGACCCCATCAAGATGGAAAAGATCATCCTGGAGAAGATCAAGAGGGGCTCCTACGTTTAGGAACCGCCTGTCTCCGCGCTGATACAGCCCAAACCCGCCAAAGTGGCGGGTTTTTTCAATCTAGAATGCACAATTACCGATAAGTTTGGGTGGGAGAAGCCGCAAAAAAACTCGCCTCCGCGGGCCTCTGGCTCGTGGATCTGGAAACCGGAAAGGTGCACAACCTCCGCGATGGTTTTCGCGTAGGCCGCGCCGAAGGCGACCTTGTCCTCGCTAACGATGGCGCCGTTTCTTCCAAGCATTGCGTGTTTCACGTGTCGGCCAATGGCGTGGTGGAAGTCGAAGACTTGGGCTCCCGCAACGGCACCTTCGTGGGCGGAAAAAAAATCGAGCCCAAGAAGCGCCTTGGCCTGCTGCCCGGCGCGCGCGTGGAAATCGGCAACGGCACTTTCGAAATCAAAGTGGGGGAAGCGCCTAAAGAGCGCGCCACTTCGCTCGAGCTCGCCTCGCTTTGCTCCCAGATCGCGCCCGACAATATTCCTACCCGTATGCCCGGCGCTTGGTCGGCCGCGGCTGTTCCGCGGAGCAGCGCGAGGGCCACCCCAACGGCTCCGCGCAGGCCCGTCACGCCGGGGGAGCTCATTGAGCTTCGTCCGGAACGTCCCCCGGCCGCAAAGGCTACCGGATCCATCGTGCGCGCTAACCCGATGGCTCGCGTAGCCGCTGCGCCCACGGCCGCTTTTAAAAACCACAACCCGTTTGTGGTGTTCGTATTCGTGGCTCTCAACTGCCTAGCGTTTGGCTGGGCGGTTGCGAAGGGAATGAATATTTTCTCGCCCACCAGCGATAGCCTGATCGCCTGGGGGGGCAACCTCAACACGCTCACCACCGGCGGCCAGTGGTGGCGATTGCTCACCGCCACCTTCGCTCACTGCGGGATTTTCCACATCGTCTCCAACATGGCCGTATTGCTGTTCCTCGGTGTGCCGGTAGCGCGGATGACCGGCACCGCGCGATTCAGCGTTGTGTACTTGGCGACGGGCCTTCTCGGCAGCGTAGCGAGTATTGGCTTCAATTCTCCGATTCAGGTTTCGGTGGGCGCTTCCGGTTCCATCTTCGGGATAGTGGGTGGCCTTCTCGCGCTTCAGGTAATGGGAAGAATGGACCCGCGGGCGATCGGAAAATTCGGACTGGCCTCTACGGCGAATTTTATTGTGCGCAATATCGGCATCGGCGTTCAGGGGATCGACGTGGCGGCCCACGTGGGTGGGCTCATGGGCGGATTCCTGATCACCTATTTTCTCTTCGTCGACGACGGCGAGCGGAGCGCAAAACGTACCGCGGTGACGGGCGTGGGAGCTCTCGCGCTGGTTGCAGTATTAGCATTTTTTGTACCTCACAAAGCGATCTCCCCAACGATTTCGGCTTTCGGAAGCAAAATGAGCGAAATTTCGGCGAGCTTGGGCAAGCTCGAAAAAGATTACCGCGAGTCGCTGCAGGCCGCGAAGTCGGGGAATATTCCGCAGGACGAGTTCCTTAAGCTGGTTCACGCTTCGATCATTCCCGGTGTGGACGGGGCGGGGAAACAGGTAGAAGCGGTGGCGGTTTCGAACGACCGGGAAAAGGCGGCTAAAGACGCGCAGCTTGTTTCGATCGTGCTTTGGAAAGAGCAGCTCGAGGAGCTCACCGCACTCCTCGAAACCAAAGATGATTCTCACCTCAAGAAGCTCGATGAGCTTCAGAAGAAGGCGAGCGCGGCGAGTGCGAATCTCGATAAGGCGATTGCCGACTTACGTAAGCCGGCGCAATAAAAGCAAAAGAGTTGCCTTGCATTGCAAGGCAACTCTTTTGCTTTTATGGAGCGAATCCGCCGAGCGAAGTACGGATTCGCGTTACCGAGAAAAAGAAGCGCTAAAATCCCGCAAACTTACAGTTCGTATCCCCGTACACCATCGTCATGTCCATCACGGGCGTAAAATCGGGCGACCAAATCGAGAGCGTCACTTTCCAGCTGTCGAGCGAAAGTCCCATGGTGTCTTCATGCACTTTGCCGGTGTAGAAGTTTAGGGCCTGCATTTCGATATCGCCGAATTTTTTTCTTTCCCCGTCACCACAGCTGATCAGGCCCTTGCCGTGAACGGTGCACTTGTTTTTCGGGAAATGAAATTCCACGTAATCGCTCAGGCGGGTGAGCATATTTGCTTTGCTCTGCAGATAGGGGAAGTCATGCGGCACGATCACGCCCTCGTGAATGGGCATGAAGGCCACGCCATTCACTTGTTTCACTTTCAGCAGATACTGATCGCCCTGTTCGCTGAAGTCGAAAATGGTGGTGGGCATGTCGGTATCGCACTTGATCGAAATCGGCTCGGCGAAGGCGCTCGCGGACGTGAGGATCGAGAGGAGAAAAAGGAAGCGCATGGGGGAACCCTCCGGTTTATGGTTCACCCACCATTGTATCCGAGGGAAATAATTCCGGCAGGAGCAAGATGCCGCCTCGGCTCTGATTATTGATCTGTATGGGGCCTGGCGGGAGCCGCATTTACCTGCCTGCGCGGCGCGAGGAGGACAGCGTGCTGAAGCACGCCGACGACGAGCAACAAAGCAGGCAGGTAAATGCGGCCCCGTCCGAAGGATTTCGCCTTATTTCCCCTCTGGACTTCGTTGCTCCTCCTCAGCGTGCACCTGCACGCGATCGTCGTCACGCCTCGCCAGAGGGGAAATAAGGCGAAACCAGGCCCTATACAGATCAATAATCAGAGCCTAGCCGCCGCCGCGTAAAAAAAGACCCCGCCGCAGTGGCTGTTACACTGGGCGAGGTGCGCTGTGTGAGGAATTGTTATTGAGCGAGGCAGGCCGTAGCCAAGCCCTGGCTTCCGAAGGCTCCGCCGGTCTGGCGAGTTCCTTCGTAGAAGCGATAGAGCGTGGTGTCGGTATCGGGCGTGAACTGATACGCCACGATCGAAGTTACGCGTTTGAGAGCCGCGGGATCGAGCCCGGAAACATCTTGTTCGTTCAGGAAGCCCAAGATGAAGTCGAAAGCTTCTTTCTGTTCGGGCTTGCTGGGATCGAGCGTGGTGATCTGGGAAGCTTTTCCCAGCTCCTTACCGTTCGCGCGGAACGATCCGCCGAGTGCATCGGGAGAGAGCGTTACATCCATCGCTTTAGCGAATCCGCGATTCGGGTTCGCGATTGCGTGACATTTGTAGTCTTGAGCGAAAGCGCTGGCGCTGCTGGCGGCGAAAAGGATCGCCAGGGAAGAGATCAGTTTCATAGGTTCCTCGTTATTGGTTGCTAGCCGCAGCCACTGCGCGCTGCGTGCCAGGGATCTTGAGCGAGTCCTGGGCCATGAGCACTGCCTTGTAGGCATTCAAACGGCCGCCGGACGCTACCTTATTCTTTAGGTTCGGGGCTTTGTCAACCGAGGTCATGATGATCTTCTTTAGGTCGGCCGTGGTGAGCTTAGGATTCTCGCTGAGGAGAAGAGCCGCCACTCCGCTCACGAAAGCCGTGGCTTGGCTGGTGCCGGTGTTGTAACCGTAACGGCCGCGCGGCATCGTGGAGAAAATGCTCTCGCCGGGCGCCGCCACGTGCACTTTCGTGGCGCCAAAGTTCGAGATCGGCAACACTTCGTTGTGGATGTTCGTGGCCGCCACCGCGATGATGTTTGGAAGATCGTAGCTCGCGGGGTAGGTAGGCGAATCCACGGTGTCGTTGTTCTCGCCGGAATTGCCGGCGGCCACTACCACGAGGATACCTTTCTTCGAGGCGCGTTCCAGCGCACGGTACTCGGCCACGTTGAAGCCTTTTCCTTCCGAAGAATAGTTGATGATGCGGGCGCCGTTTTCGATGGCGTAGTCCACGGCCTTCACGGTGTTCGCCACGGTGTCGGTGTTCGTGTTTTCGTCCGCAAAGTAGCGAAGCGGCATGATGCTCACGTGCGGGCTCACGCCGATTACGCCGTGGTGGCCGGCGGCGGTGGCGCCAATGATGCCGGCGATGTGCGAGCCGTGGCCGTTTACGTCGGGCGGGTTCTTCTTGTCGAGCACGAAGTCCCAGCCGTATTCGTCGGTGCCGGGCTTGTGCCAGAGGTTGTCTTTCAAATCAGGGTGGGTGGCATCGATGCCGGTATCGATCACGGCCACGATTACGTTGCGGCTGCCTTCGGTGATCTTCCAGGCGCGTTTGGCTTCGATGTGCGAAGCGAATTCCGAGTTATCGAGCCCCCAGTTACGGAGGATCGGCTCGGGAGCCAGGGTTACGATCTTTGGCTTCGCGGCTTTGTGCGCGGGTTTGTGTTTAGCGGATTCAGCCGCAGGAACGGCCGAAACAGAAACAGCGAGGAGCAATAGGGGAAAACGAGGAGGCAAAAAACGAAACATCAAACACCACCACAGCAACAGCAATGAACAACAACAACAACGGGGTGCAGGGAGCGGGTGAGGCGCCTTGCGGAACTGAATTCTCACGAACTCAGCGAGCGCCTATGAGCAAGGGCTATGCCTGCGCTGCACTAGCGGAGAAAGGGGGTTAGGCCCGCAAAACAGGGGTTTAGGCCTGCCAAAGAAGGAGCTGCTGTCTAAAAGTTCGGCAGGTTTTCGGGGGCGCCCGGCCTTGCGCGGGAGGGGCGGTTGGAATAGCTTTTCGGGCAAGGAGAAATGCCCATGAAAACCATCGCCGCCGTAGCGTGGGAAGCCAAACGTCCCCTAGAAGTAGAAGAGATCGATATCGAAGGCCCCAGAGAAGGCGAAGTTCTCGTAAAGATGGTGGCTAGCGGCGTTTGCCATACCGATGCCTTCACCTTATCGGGCGAAGATCCGGAAGGCGTTTTCCCCTGCGTTCTCGGCCACGAAGGCGGCGGAATCGTGCAGGAAGTGGGCAAGGGAGTTACGAGCGTAAAGGTGGGGGACCACGTAATCCCGCTCTACATCCCCGAATGCGGCAAGTGCAAGCACTGCGGATCGGGCAAGACCAATCTGTGCAACGCCATCGCGGCCACGGAATGGAGCGGCCTGATGCCCGATGGCACCGTTCGCTACTCCAAGAATGGCAAAAAGATCTTCCATTATATGGGCTGCTCCACCTTCGCGGAATATTCCGTGATCCCCGAGATCGCTCTTGCCGTGGTGAACAAGGCCGCGCCCCTCGAAAAAGTTTGCCTGCTCGGCTGCGGGATCACCACCGGCATCGGCGCCGTTCTCAATACGGCGAAAGTAACTCCCGGCTCTTCCGTGGCAATCTTTGGACTAGGCGGCATCGGTCTCAGCGCCGTTCAAGGCGCAGTGATGGCGAAAGCCGGCCGCATCATCGCGATCGATATCAACGAAGATAAGTTCGAGCTCGCGCGCGCACTCGGCGCCACAGACTGCATCAATCCCGCCAAACTCGGCCGCCCCACGCAAGAGGCGATCGTGGAGATGACGGGCGGGGGAGTAGACTATTCCTTCGAATGCGTGGGCAACGTGGATCTCATGAGAACCGCCCTCGAGAGCTGCCACATGGGCTGGGGAACCTCCGTGATCATCGGCGTGGCCGGCGCGGGCAAGGTGATCCAAACCCGCCCCTTCCAGCTCGTTACGGGCCGGGTTTGGAAAGGCACCGCCTTCGGCGGAGTGCGCGGGCGCAGCGAGTTGCCCGGCTACGTGGAGCAATACCTTAAGGGTGGAATCGAGATCGACAAAATGATCACGCACACCATGCCGCTCAAGGATATCAACAAGGCCTTCGACCTCATGCATGCCGGAAAAAGCATCCGTTCGGTGATTCACTATGGAAAAAACTAAATCGTATAAGCAGTTCGGCGGCTTCACGAACTACTACTCGCACCAGTCGAAAGTAACGGGCACGAAGATGAACTTCGCGGCTTATCTTCCGCCGAAAGCCGGCCCAGCCCCGGTGCTGTATTGGCTCTCCGGCCTCACCTGCACGGAAGAAAACTTCATCACCAAGGCCTACGCGCAGCTCTTCGCCGCCCGCACCGGCTTCATCGTGGTGGCGCCCGATACCAGCCCGCGTGGTGCCGGCATTTCTGGCGAAGATGATTCCTATGATCTTGGGTCGGGTGCCGGTTTCTACGTGGATGCCACTCGGGGTCCCTGGGCGATCAACTATAAAATGTATTCCTACGTAACCGAAGAGCTGCGCGAGCTGGTGGAAAAAAATCTGCCGATCGATTCCAACCGCCGGGCGATCTCGGGGCACTCGATGGGTGGTCACGGCGCGCTCACTTTGGGACTACGGAATCCCGGTTTGTATAGATCCATTTCCGCGTTTGCGCCGATCTGCAACCCCATGCGCGCTCCTTGGGGGAAGAAGGCCTTCACCGCCTACCTCGGAGCAAATGAGCAGGATTGGGCCAAGTACGACGCCACGGAGCTCGTGAAAAACGTTAAAAGTAAAACGCCGATCCTGATCGATCAGGGGCTTGATGACGAGTTCCTAAAAGACCAGCTCCATACCGACACCTTCGAGCAAGCTTGCAAGGCGGCCGGCTATCCCGCGATAATCCGCCGCCGTGAAGGCTACGACCATAGCTACTTCTTCATTTCCACGTTTCTGGAAGAGCATTTCGCCTTCCACGCGGAACAACTCAGCCGCTGACAAACTCGAGCAGCTTCTTCTTCTGGGCCATTCCGTCGGCGTGGCCGAGGCTGAGTAGCTTGCATGTATAGGCCTTGTCGAAGGCGAGGTAGCTCACCAGATCCCAGCTGCCATTGCGGCTCATGCCAAGCCCCTTGAGCAGGAATTTGAGCATGGATCCGAAGGTGTCGAGGCTTTCGGAGGCGAGTTGTCCCAGATCTTCCGATGGACGCATCGCCATGGCCTCGATGGGATGCAGTTCGTTGGGGAGATCCTTGTAGCGTTCCTTGGGGATGAGGCCCAGCGTGTGGTTGATTCGCTCCAGGCGTTCGAGATCGCTTTCCAGATTGTCGAGAAAACCTGCATTAAGCAGCACGCCGGCCACATCGGCCAGCGAAATGGATTTCATCTTCCACGCTTCGTTGATCTCCAGCGTTTGCTGGGCCGTGCGGTAGTAGCGCAGCCCGATTGCGAGAATCGAATTGGCGCCGAGGTGAATACAGGGCGAAAGCGGCGCTTTCATGCGCACGGAGCCGTCGCCGTAGAAGGTTTGGCCGATTCTAACGGCGGGAAAGAGAATCGGGATCGCGGTGCTGGCGATCACGTGGTCGAGCTTGAGCTCGGAGGGGAGGCCGAGGCGGTGGGACCGAGACCAGGGTTTAACTCCTTTGGCGGAGTCGTAGAACGTGATGGCGGAGCCGGTGGCGTAGTTGGTTACGGAGATGCCGAGGCCCTGGAGTTGGTTGTCGTGCAGGAGCTCGCGGATCCGGCCGAATTTAATTTTCGGCGCGAGATATTTTTTGAGCGGACCATTATCGAGCAGGAATGCGGGCCCTCCTTGGGGAAGCAGGCCACCCATTCCGAGTTCCGCCACCCAGTGCCCGGCGTTCTTGAGGAGAGAAACCGGGTTTGTGGCGAGGATGTCGGCCATTTCGAGTTCGGCCCAGCAGTTCCAGAGCTGTTGGGCACCGTGAATGAAGTCGTCGGCGTGAGAGGCGAGCAGCGACACATTGATCGCGCCGGCACTCTCGCCGGTGAAAACCTGGAAAGGTTGCGCCTTAATTCCATTTTCTTCGAGAATGTCGGCCAGCGCTTTCAGCACGCCCGCTTGGTAGGCGGCGCGCGCTCCGCCGCCGCTGAGTACAAGGCCACGCACTTTCGTTGGTTTTGCCATTCTCGGAGCTTAACACCTTAGGCGGGACGGGAGAATCCGCTTACGTGTGGCGAAGCTCCGCCACGATGCGAAGATGTTGTTTGAGAAGGAGCGGCTGTGAGCGAATGTACAGATCCACCAAGGCCTCGGCTTCCGCCTCGGTCATCTCCGCGGCTTCCCGGTAAAGCCCTTCAAAAATCCATTTCGTGGCGCCGATCGCCAGCGACGGAAAGGCGCCTTCGTCGACCTCCCCGAAAACCACAATTTGGAGCCGGCTCCAGAGTTCTTTCAACGCGCGCGTGTAGGTTCCTTCCAGCGCCCGGCCCACGAGGCCGCTTTGCCGTTTGAGCTGTTTGGTACTCTGGGGGGAATTTTCTTCGAGAAGGGAAAGAAGATCGCGGGCATCTCGCGACAGGGCGCGGAATTTCGGCTGGCGAGAATAAATAGCCAGCAGGGCGCGGAAGAGATCGAGGGAAAAAAATGTGGCGCGTCCCTTGAACCATTTCACGTAAACCACTTTACGGGAGCGCGAGAGCACTTCGCGGAGATGCCAGAGTTCGGCGACGCGGTTGTCTCCGTCTTCGTCCCATTCCCATTTCATTTTGGAACGCGGGTATGCCACCGACCATAAGGAACGCGGTTCTGGCGCATTGTCGACGGGGAAGGCTAGCAACATCCCGTGCTGCTCTATCGCTTTGATGGCCTCGCGTTTCGTCACCCGATTTTTATAACATAGTCTCTAAATGGCTTCGAGCTCTGGCTCGTCGGGATCGGCGTCGTTTACGTTCGGCTCCGGGCGATCGTGGCGGAGGCCACCCACGTGCTCCTCTAAACCTTTTCCCTGGCCCAGCGTGATCGTGAGTTCGTCGAGGCTTTGGCCGCCGGCTCCGCGGATTCGGTCTTCGGAAACGTTGGTACCTTCGTCGTAGTCATCGGGTTCGAGATCGCGCTGCAGAGCCTCCTGGCTTTCCCCCACATTTTCTTCCGTGGTGCGCCCTCTTACCAAGGTCGACCCGCCGCCCAAGAGCTGCTCTTCTTCGTCCTCCTCGGTTTCTTCCCAAATTTCCTCATCTGCTGTTTGTTTGGCGCGGTTCATGGGATCTCCTTTTCCTCACGTTATCAGGGCCGAGCGCCGCGGGGGGCGCGGCAATTGGGACGATTAGCCAGGGAAAAAAGTAGAGGGTTCCAAGGAAAGCCTTTCCGTTTCGGTTTCGTGCCGGGAGCGGAGCTCCCAGTTGTCTTCAATATTTTGTGTTTGCCCCTCTGTAACTTGAGTGACCCATTCAGG
>Ga0207125_10009_pt1 | contig 55116 bp, 50 predicted proteins | sample Alteio_BWMinHeat_19_FD_153556 | JGI IMG/M metagenome (GOLD analysis project Ga0207125, IMG submission 153556) | Enriched cells from forest soil in Barre Woods Harvard Forest LTER site, Petersham, Massachusetts, United States -... | ecosystem: Environmental > Terrestrial > Soil > Temperate forest >...
GCAGAGCGCCGAGGTTGCCGATCGTCATCGAGAGGACCGCGAGGATTTCGATGAGGATGACCCAGTGGTCACGGAGCATCGGCGCGCCGTTGAACAGGATGCGAAGAAGAACGGCGAAGGCGGCGGCTTTGGGCGCGGTCGACATGAGGCCGACGACCGGGGCAGGAGCGCCCTGGTAGACGTCAGGCGTCCAGACGTGGAACGGCGCGGCGGAAACTTTGAAGCCGAGGCCGATGAGGATCATCGCGACGGCCAGCAGGCTGAGTGTGGGGCTGGCAAAGCGGCTGGCTGCGGCTGTGTTAAGCACGAGGCCATCGTGGATAGCGGCGATGGAGGTTGAGCCGGTGGCGCCGAAGAAGAGGGCGATGCCGTAGAGAAAGAATGCGGTGGCGAAGGAGCCGAGCAGGAAGTATTTCAGCGACGACTCGGACGCTGTGGCCTGGCCCTTGCGGAAGCCGGCGAGAATGTAGGTCGAGATCGATGAGATTTCAAGGCCGACGAAGACCATCAGAAGCTCGACGGAGCTGGTCATGAACATCATGCCAGTAGCGCCAAAAAGCACGAGGGCGAAGTATTCGCCGGCGTGAGTAATTCCGAGGCCGGGGGCTTCGAAGTAGTCCAGCGAGCCAAGCAGCGTGACCAGCACGATGGCGGCGATCAGCAGGTGGAAGAAGATCGAGAACGTGTCGACCTGGATGGTGCCGTAGAAGCCGCTGAGTGGGCCGCTGGTGTTCGTGATCCGAAGCTGGTAGTAGGCGGTGATGCCTGAGAGAGCGGTGCCGAAGATGGCGACCCAGCCCAGCGGTTTGCGGGAGCGGCTGGGGGCGATCATCGGCTCGGCCAGCATGATGAGGATGCCGGTAATGGTGAGGACGAGTTCAGGGAACAGCGTGATGAGGTTGGCGGAGAGGTGCGGCATTATTTCTTCGCCTCCTGTGGGAGATTTGTGGCTCCCAAAACAACAGAAGCAGGTCTCTCCACTGCGCTGCGCTCCGGTCGAGATGACACATTTGAAGAGGGGATCGGCATGCCCGAAATATCGATTGAGCAAAGTTGAGTACGACAATCGATCGTGTTAGCCCCGTAGGTTTCGGTTTCGACGTGCTTGATGTTCCTTGGTTCGAGCAGGGATGGGCGATTAGCTGTCGCTGCGCCGAAGGTGTCGATGGACTTCATCCAGTAGGTTGGCACGAGGCCCATGATGAGAAATAACGCTGCGAGCGGCCAGAGTTGGAGATGCTCACGGACTGTGAGGTCCCATCCCTTGACTTCCTCAGGACGGTAGCCAAGCGCGCCGTAGAAGACACGCTGGATCATCCAGAGCATGTAGGCCGAAGAGAAGATGACGCCGGTGGTGCCGACGACGGTCCAGAGGACGTGATGGTTTGCGATGCTCTGCATCGTGCCGGACAGGATCAGGAACTCGCCGACAAAGCCGTTCATCATGGGCAGGCCGACCGCCGCGAGACCGGTGATGACGAACATGGTCACCATCCACGGATGGCGCCCGGCGAGGCCGCCGTAGTCGCGCATGTCGTAGGTACCGTAGCGCTCGTAGAGCAGGCCGAGCAGGATGAAGAGGGCGGCGCCGATCAGCGACTCGTTGAGGATCTGGAACGTTCCGCCATCAACGCCGGCGATGGTGAAAGTGAATATGCCAAGCGTGATGAAGCTGACGTGCGAAAGCGTGGAGAAGGCGGCGAGCTTTTTCAGGTCAGTTTGGATCAGAGCGTTGAGCGCGCCGTAGACGATGCCGATGGCTCCGAGCGCGATGAGCAGCGGAGCGATGTGGCGGGACTGCGCGGGGAAGATGCCGAAGCTGAAGCGCAGGATGGAGTAGAGGCCGAGCTTGCCGGCCAGCACCATGACGACGGCTGTGGGGCACTCGGATACGGCATCGGAAAGCCAGCCGTGCAGCGGGAAGATGGGGACCTTGACCGCGAACGCGATGAGGAACGCGAGCGAGCACAGGAAGAGCGCGTGGGTGTTCGATGAAATGGCGTGGCCGGCGGCGAGGGCCTGTAGTTCGGGCATATCGAAGGTGCCGGTCTGGACGTAGAGCCAGATCATCGCAACCAGCAGGATCGCTGAGGGGATGAACGCGTAGAGGAAGTATTTGATGGCCGCCCGGCGGCGGTTTTCCGTGCGACCGAAGATGGCGATCAGCAGCGCCATCGGGACCAGCGAGAGCTCCCAGAATCCGTAGTAGAGAAAGAGATCAAGCGCGATGAAGATGCCGATCATCGCGACCTGTTGCAGAAGGAAGAGGACAAAGAAAGTCTTGGTGCGGGTCTTGATGGCGTTCCAGCTACAGAGCACGCCCAGCGGCGCGAGGAAGCCCGTGAGGACGACCAGCCACATGGAAAGACCGTCGACGCCGACGTGGTAACGGATGGCCGGATTCGCGATCCAGGAGAGGCTCTGCTCGAACTGGAAGGCGTTGACGGTGTGGTCGGCGTACGCGTAGTGGCGGGGCAAGTGCAGGGTGAGGCCGAGTGTGATGAGCGTCACGATCAGCGCGCCGATGTGATGGGTTTTTGAGCCTTCGCGCTCGGGCAGCAACGCAAGCACCGCCGCGCCCGCGAGCGGGGCGATGAGGATAAGCGTCAGGATGGTGTGGTCAAAGTTCATTCAGATCCTGTGGTGGTTCTAACAGCAGGTCCCCTGCGGGGATGACAACAAGAAAAGCGTTAGTGCGCGAACGGGTGAAGGCCGAAGATGGTGACAAGGATCACGGCGGCGGCTCCAAGTGCGAGCCACCCGGCGTAGGAACGGATGTTGCCGGACTGCATCCGGCGAGCGAGAGAACTGAAGCCGCGTGTCGTGCCGGCGGCGGCAGAACCTGCGCCCTGGACGATTCCGGCATCGACGAGACCGCCGAGGAAGATGCGCGAGATAAAGAGCAATGGCGTGACGATGACTGCGCCGTAGATTTCGTCGACCCAGTATTTGTGGGCGAGGAGGGAGTAGACAGGCTTGAATTGGTTGGCGAGCTCGTTGGCGCGGCCACGTTGACGATAATAGAGGAACCACGCGGCGACGAAGCCCAGAGCCGCTGCTGCAACGGAAACAAAAGCGAGGACGAGTTCAGGGCCGCGTGCCGCAACGTGCTCGGTAACATGTGTCGCGGGGTCGAAGACCGGTCCCAGGAAGTGTTCGATTTCGTTGTGTCCACCGAACGCCAGCGGAACACCAACCCAGCCGCCGACGACAGAGAGAATCGCCAGAAGGATAAGCGGCACGAGCATGATCCATGAGGATTCGTGAACGCCGTGCGGGTGTGCGGCCTGACCGGAGTCGTGCTCGACTTCCATCACCAGTGTGGTGTCGGAGCGGCTGTGGACTGGGGCTCCGTGATCGCTTAGCGCGTGCCCGCGGGCGGTCGCGTCCTCAAAGCGGTACGGGCCGAAGAAGGTCTTGAACCACAGGCGGAACATGTAGAACGACGTCATCAGCGCAGTCAACACGCCAACTGCCCAGAGAACCTTGGCGAGCGGATTTTCCCAGATGTACGTCTGATAGAGAATTTCATCCTTGGAGAAAAACGCCGCCAGCCCAGGGATGCCCGCGATGGCGAAGACACCGGCGGACATGGTGCAGAAAGTGATGGGAATTTTCTTCCAGAGTCCGCCCATGATGCGCATATCCTGCTCGCCGGAGAGGGCATGGATGACGGAACCTGCCGCGAGGAAGAGCAGCGCCTTGAAGAAAGCATGGGTCATCAGGTGGAAGATGCCAGCTTCGTACGCACCAACACCGCAGGCCATAAACATGTAGCCAAGCTGCGAGACCGTGGAGTAGGCGAGCACCCGCTTGATGTCGTGTTGCACCATGCCGATAGTCGCTGCCATCAACGCCGTGGCCGCGCCAATCACCGCGACGACCGTGAGTGCCGTCGGCGAACGGTCGAAGAGAACATGGCAGCGGGCGACCATGTAGATACCGGCAGTGACCATGGTCGCCGCATGAATGAGTGCGGAGACCGGTGTGGGGCCTTCCATCGCGTCGGGGAGCCAGACGTAGAGCGGGATTTGTGCGGACTTACCGGCGGCTCCGAGAACCAGCAGCAACGCCACCGGTGTAAGCCAGACGCAGGGGCCGGGCGGCAGCAGGCCGATCTTTTCGAAGACCGTGCTGAAGCTCAGGCTGCCGAAGTGCTGGATGAGCAGGAACATCGCCAGCAGGAAACCGAAGTCTCCGATGCGATTGACGATGAAGGCCTTCTTGCCGGCATTGGCGGCGGAATCCTTCTTGAAGTAGAAGCCTATCAGCAGGTACGACGCGAGGCCGACACCTTCCCAGCCGACAAACAGCAGAAGGAAGTTTTCAGCCAGCACCAGAACCAGCATGAAGAACATGAACAGGTTGAGGTAGGCGAAGAAGCGCCAGTAGCCTTCGTCCTCCCACATATATGAGGTCGAATAAATGTGGATGAGAAAGCCGACGCCGGTGACCACGCCGAGCATGATGAGGGTCAGGTGGTCGACCGCGAAGGTGAAGTTGGCCTGGAAGCCGGTGATGGCGATCCATGGTCCGCTGGATCTGGAAATCGCCAACGGCGCGCCGGGGGCCTGCATGAACATCCAAAGCTGGGCGACGATGACGGCCGGGATGAAGGTCGCGAGCAACGCAACGCCAGCCACCGCGAAACGAGGAAGCTTGCGGCCGATGGTCCCGTTGATCAGGAAGCCGGCGAAGGGAAGCAGCGGGATGAGCCAGAGCAGTTGAAGATTCATTGGTTCGATTCGAAGTACGTGCAACTACAAAACAAAAGCAGATCCCTACGGGATGACAACAAGAAAGACAAACGAGAAAGACAAGGTTAGTTCTTCATCAGGTTGACCTGGTCGACGTTGAGGGTTTGGCGTGAACGGAAGAGCGCGATGATGATGGCGAGTCCGACAGCGGCTTCCGCGGCGGCGACGACCATGACGAAGAAGACAAAAATCTGGCCGGAGACCTGGTGCCACATGTGCGCGAACGCGACGAAGGTCAGGTTGACGGCGTTCAGCATCAGCTCAATCGACATGAAGATGCTGATGACGTTGCGTTTGATCAGAAACGCCGCGATGCCGATGCAGAACAGCACCGCCGCGAGTATGAGGTAGTAGGCAACAGGCACCATCAGTTACTGTCCTCGTTATTGGCGTTTCGGCGCTTCTCGCGGACGATGACGATGACGCAGCAGGATACGGCGACCAGGGTTGTGAAGATGATGATGAGCGTCCCGGTTTGAGCGGCGATGATGGCGGAAATTGGATGGGGCATGGTTAGAGTCTCCTCTTGCGCACAGCGACGACGAGCACAACGAACATGAGACAAAACATGGGGTACCAGGCAAAAAGACCCATTGGGGTTATAGTTCCCCTTTCTTCTTTTTGCCCGCGATATAGATCCAGATACAGATACCGACCAGAACGATGACGACAGCAACAGCAATGATGGCGGGAGTGGCGGTGCGCATGGCTACAGCTCCTTCCGCGCGAGAACGACCGCGCCGAGAATGGCAATGAGGATCAGGATCGACGTCGCTTCAAACGGCAGCAGCAGCGATGTGAAAAGCATGTGCGAAACGTCGTGGAGATTATTGGAAGCGTTCAGGTCTCCACCGACCGTCGCCGTTCCAAGCGCGAAGCGGTTAGTGAAGAACACCCATGCAAGCAGCCCAAAAACGCCGAGCGCACCGGGGATTCCGGCGATGTAAGCGATCTTTGAGCCATGGGTGCGCTCTTCTTCCCCGGCGTTCAACAGCATGACGACGAAGACAAACAGCACCATGACCGCGCCGGCGTACACGATGACCTGGGCCGCGGCGAGGAACTCCGCCCCAAGCGACCAGTAGAGGACCGCCAGCGACATCATCACGACCACCAGCGACAAGGCGCTGTTGATGGGATGGCGCTGGAAGAGCAGGTTGAGCGCTCCGGCAATCGCCAGCAAACCGAAGATGATGAAGAGGGCAAGTTGCATTGTGTTGCCGGTAATCCTTAGTCGTACATCGTTGCGGTGTAACCCGATTGTAAATCTTAGCCGTGGTACGCGAGCGCTAATGCAGTGGCGAGAATGTTGATCATCGCGACGGGCAGCAGGAACTTCCAGCCGAAGCCCATCAGTTGGTCGTAACGGAAACGAGGAAGAGTAGCGCGAACCCAGATGTAGAGCAGGATGAATGCGAGAATTTTGCTGACGAACCAGAAAATGGAGAACAGAACCTGGACCCTGGGTCCATTACCGAAATGGAACACGTGACCAAAAGGAGACGAAGCTCCGCCGAAGAAGAGCAGCGTCGCGACGCAGGCGACGGTAATCATGTTCGCGTACTCGGCCATGAAGAACATGGCGAACTTCATCGAGCTGTACTCGGTGTGATAACCGGCAACGAGTTCGGACTCGGCTTCGGGAAGGTCGAAGGGCGAACGGTTGGTTTCGGCGTAGGCGGCCATCAGGTAGATGAAGAAAGCGACGATTTGCAGACCGCCGCAGATATTCCAGGAAAGAGCACCGTGCGCCGACTGCGAGTCGACGATATGGCGCAGGTTGAGCGAACCGGCGCGCATCACCACGCCGACGAGCGAGAGGCCCAGCGCGAGTTCGTAGCTGATAACCTGCGCTGTGGCGCGGAGTGAGCCGAAGAGCGAGTATTTGTTGTTCGAGCTCCAGCCGGAGAGCGCAATGCCGTATACGCCAATAGAGGTCACGCCGAGGACGACGAGCAGCCCAACGTTGATGTTGGCAATCTGCGTGATGTCGACGCCCTTATAGGTGTAGGGCGCGCCGAACGGAACAACCGCAATCGAGATCAGCGCGCAGCCCAGCGCGATGACCGGAGCGAGCACGAACAACGGACGCTCGACGGCGAGGGGCATCATGTCTTCTTTGAGGAAGAGTTTGATGCCGTCGGCGAGCGGCTGCAGCAGGCCGAACGGACCGACGCGCGACGGGCCCCAGCGGTTCTGCATGCGGCCAAGGACCTTGCGCTCCAGCAGCACCGTGTACGCGACGGCGGTCAGCGTGATGACCAGCACGACGGCGATCTTGACGATGCTGATGAGGAGAAAAATCGGGAGTGATGTCGGTTCGGTCATCGTCAGCTTCTAGCTTTTAGCTCCTAGCTGTTAGCTCTTCGGCGGTTGGCCATACTGTTGTTGCGCTGCGGTTTCGCTAGAAGCTAAAAGCTAATAGCTAGAGGCTGTCTTTAATCGGCGGCTAAATGATCGGCTACTTCGCGGTCCTGGTGGCGTTGTACGTCCTGCAACTGCGGCGAGAAGCGGGTGAGGGAGCCGGAGGTAAAGAGCGTGTCGTGCGATGGCAGGACGAGGTCGTTGCGGTTAGCAATCTGGACGAGGTCGCCGGCGTTGGGCTCGATGTGCTGGTCGTTGCCGGAGAGCAATTGCAGGCGGCGTAGCTTGTCATAGCCCGGGACGAGGCGCTGGATTTCGTCGAGGATAGCGAAGGGGTCGAAGGGCGAAAGCTTCGGCTCCATATTGTTGGCGCTGAGCCAAATGGAATGCCGGTCGGCCTCGCCGGACTGTGCGCCGCGGCTCTGTCCCATGTCGGCGCGGAGACCTTTGCCGAACGGAACGAGCTGCTTGATCTCATGACCGAACTTGTCGGCGAGGCGGACGATCAGCTCGAAGTCAGATCGCGTGCCTGCCTTGTCGGCGGCTTTCGACACGAGTTGAAGATCGCCGTAGGAGTTCGTGACCGAGCCGGATTTTTCGTAGAGGTTGGCGGCAGGGAAGACCACGTCGGCCAGCAGCGCGGTCTCGGTGAGGAAGAGGTCCTGCACGATGAGGAAGGTGTTGGCGAGCGCGGAGGGGTCGATGTTGTAGCGCGCGATGGGATTCGAACCGACAACGTAGAGCGCGGACAGCTCACCGGCTAGTGCGGCGTCGAACATTTCGACAAGGTTGAGGCCAGGGTTACCCGAGGTCTTGTATTCGTCGGCAAACGCGGCCGCGCCGAGCGGCTGATAGCCGGGGAGCACATCGGGCAGCATGCCCATGTCGGCTGCACCGCGGGAGTTGGCATAGTCGGCGAGCAACGCGAACTTTGCGTTGGGGAAGGCGGCGGTGAGCTTAGCGAGATTCGCTCCGCGGACTTCGTTGCCGAGCAGCACGACAAGCTTTTCTTCCTTGCGCACGGCGTCGGCGAATTCGTTGCTGGCAGAGAGCGTGTCGATGAAGCTGCCGTAACCGAACTCGGTAACCTGCGTGAAGGCCTTGGCTTGCCGCTTGAGCTTGATGTCGCCGTGGTTGGCGATGTAGAGCCGCGCCTGGTTGAGGCGGACGGCGGTGCGCAAGTTCCACGCGGTGAGTGGAGCCTGCACCGTGGGGTCGCCGCCGATGATGAGGACCGCGGGAGCGGAAAGGATGTCGCGCTGCGAAGCGGTTGCCTTGCCGGCAGCGGCTGCGGCAAAGGCCACGTAGTCGGCGGTGCGGTGGTGGTCGATGTTGTTGGTGCCGATGACCGTGCGTGCGAATTTCTGCAGCAGATAATTCTCTTCGTTCGTCGTGCGGTTGGAGCCGATGACGCCGATGGAGTCCGCACCCCGCTCATCGCGCAGCTTGCGCAGTTTAGTGCCGGCGAAGGTCAGCGCTTCTTCCCACGAGACGGGCTTAAGCTTGCCGTCTTTGCGGATGAGCGGCGACGTGAGGCGCTCGATGTTGTTGGCGAAATCGAAGGCGTAGCGGCCCTTATTGCACAGGAAGTCGCCGTTGATGCCGGACTTGTCGCGGTTGTCGCCGCGAATGATCTCGGAGCCTTCGGAGACGGAGCGGACACCGAGGGTGGTCTTGCAGCCGTCGCCGCAATGGGTGCAGACGGTGGCGACGTGGTTCATCTCCCAGGGCCGCGTTTTGTAGCGATAGGCGCCGGAAGTCAGCGCGCCGACGGGGCAGGCATCGATGCACATGCCGCACTGCTCGCAGTCGAGGTTGGGGATATCTTCGGGCGAAAGCTGCGCGGGCACGTTCGGCGCGATGACCGAGCTGCTGCCGCGGTTCTGGATGCCGAGCGCGAAGACGTCCATGCCTTCGCCGCACATGCGCACACAGCGATAGCAGAGGATGCAGCGCGGGCGGTCGAAGTAAACGACCGGCGACCACTTCTGTTCTTCGCGGTGATTTTTGGGCTCGGTATAGAAGCTGTCGGCCGCGCCGTACTTGAAGGTCATGTCCTGCAGCTCGCACTCGCCACCGGCGTCGCAGACGGGGCAGTCGAGCGGATGGTTGCCGAGCAGCATTTGCAGCGTGGCCTTGCGCGCCTGCGCAATCTCAGGGGACTCGGTCGTAACGTTCATGCCTTCGGCGACCGTGGTCGTACAGGCGGTGGCAAGCTTCGGCGCCTTCTCGATGCGCACCACGCACATGCGGCACGCGGCTTGCAGCGAAAGCCCGGGGTAGTAGCAGAAGGCGGGGATTTCGATGCCTGCGGACTTGCAGGCATCGATGAGCAGCGTTCCCGCGGGTGCGGTGAGCTTCTGGCCGTCTACTGTGAAATTTACGTCTGGCATGGTGTTTCCTTATGCATAACAAAGCACTTCGTTGAACTCATAGCTTTTTCGTAAGCACGGCCACGGATTCTATGACGAGCTTTCTTACTACAGCTTGATTCTTCGGATTGAGCAGATCAGCGATGTCTGTAGTCGCGAACTTATGTTCATTGTAAAGACGCCCGTCCAAACGTACCGGGGCGAGTCGGATGTGGAGTGCTGCCGCCTCACTTATGAGCTGGTGATTATGTATAAAAAATGAAACTGACGTGCCATTCTTGCTTATTGTGATTGCATTCTTTAGCCGTCCACTTCCAACTTCAATCGTCGAATGAGCTTGGCGCACATTAATCGTCGTTCCTGGAGCAAAACTATTTAGCAGGAGCTCAAGTTCCGTGGGGGGCCGGAGAGTCCCTTCGATGATCGAAGCCATGGCAGTCATCAGTGCGCTCCCGCTAATTCGGGCTCGCCGACGGGTTGAATCTGGATAAGAGGATGCTCGACGCGGGCCCCTTCGAGATACTCTTCGAACTCCTTGCGGAACTTCTTGACAAAGCCGAGCGTCGGCATAGCCGCTGCATCGCCAAGCGGACAGAACGTGCGGCCCATCATGTTTTCGGCGAGGTACTGGATGTTGTCGATGTCCTTTTTATTGCCGCCACCGGCGTGGAAGCGCGTCAGCGTCTTCTTGATCCAGTCGGTACCTTCCCTGCAGGGAATACACCAGCCGCAGGACTCGTGCTGGTAGAAGCGGATGGTGCGGAGAGCGAATTCGACGATCGATACCGTCTCGTCGAGCACGACGATGCCGCCCGAACCAAGCATGGTTCCCGCTTTCGCCATCTGGTCGAAGTCGAGGCCGACGTCGATCTCGTCGGCGGTGAGGACAGGGCAGGATGCTCCGCCAGGAACGACGGCCTTGAGTTTCTTGCCACCCTTGATGCCGCCTGCCACGTCGTAGATTGCCTTGCGCATGGAGTAGCCCATGGGCAGCTCGTAGACGCCGGGGCGCTCGACGTGTCCGCTGATGCCGAAGAGACGCGTGCCGCCGTTGCGCTCCGAGCCGAGTTTCGCGTAGGCCTCGCCTCCCATCAGCAAAATGTGGGGAGCCGCGGCGATGGTCTCGGCGTTGTTGATGACGGTGGGGCCACCGTAAAGGCCGACGACCGCTGGAAATGGTGGCTTGATGCGAGGGACGCCGCGCTTGCCTTCGAGCGACTCCATCAGCGCGGATTCTTCGCCGACCTCGTACGCGCCTGCGCCGGTCTGGGTGATGATGTCGAAGTCGACGCCTTCTTTGCCGAAGATGTTTTTGCCGAGGAAGCCCTTTGCGTAGGCGTCTGCCACTGCCTTCTCAACAATGTTGAGAAGGTAGCGATACTCGCCGCGCAGATAGATGAAGCCCATCTTCGCGCCAATGGCGAGGCCCGCGATCATGGTGCCCTCGATGACTGCGTGTGGATCATGCAGGAAGATGACGTGATCTTTGCAGGTGCCGGGCTCCGATTCGTCGCCATTGACCAGCACGTACTTCGGCTTTGCGGACTCCTTGGGAACGAAGCTCCACTTCATGCCGGTGGGGAAGCCGGCGCCGCCGCGACCGCGCAGGCCGCTGGCTTTCATCGTTGCGAGGATCCAGTCGGGGCCGTTTTCGAGCGCCATCTGTGCGGCCTTGTAGCCGTCCTGCTCGATGTATTTTTCTATATTGGCCGCGCCTGTACCGAAGCGGCGCGAAATGACTTTGACTTCATCGGGATGGGAGACGAGTGTGGGCATCTACTTAGCTTCCCCTCCGGTGGTTTGGGGCCTTGCGCGATACATTTCGAGCACGGCGTCCATCTTTGCGGGCGTCAGATCTTCGTGGAAGTCATAGTTTACCTGCACGGCGGGCGCCCAGCAGCAGGCTCCAATGCATTCAACTTCTTCAAGCGAAAAAAGACCATCGGGCGTGACGCCTTTGTGGCCGATGTGCAGCGTGTCTTTGCAGTGCTGCAGCAGCTCGAAGCCGCCGCGCAGCATGCACGAAATGTTGGTGCAGACCTGCACGTTGTACTTGCCCGCGGGCACGGTGCGCAGCATGGAGTAATAGCTGAGGACGTTGCGCACGTCGAGCTCCAGCAGGTCGAGACGCTGGGCGATCTCCGCGACGGCGGCGTCGGAGACGTAGCCGATTTCATCCTGCGCGTACAGCAGCATCGGGACGAGCGCGGAACGCTTGAGGGGATAGATCGTCACCAGCTTGTCAAAGCGGGCGGCGAGATCGGGGGTGAAGATGGATTCTGCTATTGCGCTCATGCGATTACTCGATTTTACAGCCAAGTCGGTGGAAACAATTTGTCTTGAAGGGGCTGGGCTTCAGCCCAGCCGTTGATCTTGTGCCTCTGCGTTCGGCTTTAGCCGCTGAGGCGATTCCCTCAGGGGCTGAAGCCCCCGTTTCTAGTCTGCAGTTATGGCGGAGCTAAAGCTCCGCCCCTTCAAAACAAGTGTGTCTACGCTGTCATCATTGCGCGGGCAAAGCGTTCGGCGGCGATGTCCATTTCTTCTTCGGGTGCATTGTTGATGCTGACTGTGCCGTTCTCTTGTAGTGCAAAGGTTTCGGATGGTGCGTCGTCGTGTTCCAGTGCCGTTGCGGTGAAGCGAAGCCAGTGAGTGCCTACGCGGAGCGTGATTTCGTCGGCGCTGACTTCGACTACGGCGTGCTGCGTCCCGTTGAGTCCGTGGGCGGCCGCGTAGGAGCGGAGCAGCGAAGCCCAGGAGGTCCAGAGTTCGGTGTGGAGCTGAGGGCTCAGCTAGCGTTCTCCTCTTCATCCAAGTCAAACAAATCGTGCACAGAAGCCAACGCTAAAAAATCGGCGAAAGATACTCCGATAGGAATCGCCACGTCCCATTCCATGCCGATCATCGGCATCATGACCATTCGCCAGGGTGAACTACGAGTGTCATAGCCAAAAGCTTCGCCCGCACCATTTGAACCGATCATTACGAAGCCCGGGGCATCTTCATCAAAGTAGCTCAACTGGCTTTCGGAGATATCCGTGGCGCGGTACAGTTGCGCATAATTCTCTCCGATCCAACCTTCATAGCCGTCAGTTTGCAAGAGAAAAGCCCTGAGATCAGCGGGAAATGTAATCCCTAATTTCTCCTCTGTGTCGGCAATCGACGATGGCTCAGCAGGCCCCCTACGTCCCTCCGCCGACAACACATCGAGATTGAGAGCGGGAGTCATCGTTATCGGTCAATCGCTCCAAGCACAATATCAATGGATCCGATAACAGCTACGACATCCGCAATCAACCGCCCCTTACACATCGTTTCCAACGCCTGCAAATTCGAAAAATCCGCATTACGCATGTGGACGCGGTAGGGCTTGGCCGTTCCGTCTGAAACCACGTAGTAGTTCATCATCCCGTGCGGTGCTTCGATGGAACTGGTCGCCTCGCCGGCGGGGACTGCGAAGCCTTCCGTGACGATCTTGAAGTGATGGATGAGCGACTCCATCTGCGTCTTCATCTGCTCGCGGTCCGGCAGAATGACCTTGGGCGAGTTGGCGACGATGGGCGTGCCTTCGAGCGCGGGCAGCATGGCGAGCGCCTGGTGGCAGATTTTGACCGACTCGCGCATCTCGTCCATGCGGACGATATAGCGGGCCCAGACGTCGCAATCGTTCGAGACGGGGACGTTGAATTTGTACTTCTCGTAGCCGGAGTAGGGCATGTCGCGGCGAACGTCAAAATCCACACCGCTGGCACGCAGCGGCGGACCGGTGACGCCCAGTGCGATGGCGTCTTCGGGCGAGAGGTAGCCGATGCCCTTGAGGCGCGAGATCCAGATGGGATTGTTGTTGAGCAGGCCTTCGTACTCGGCGATCTTCGAGGGGAAGTCGTCGAGGAAGGCCTTGATGGTGTCCATCAGGCCCGGCGGCGGTTCGAGTGCGAGGCCGCCGATGCGGATGTAGCTGGTCATCATGCGCTGGCCGCTGACGGCTTCGAAGATGCGCATCAGCTGCTCGCGCTCGCGGAAGCAGTAGAGGAAGACGGTGAGCGCGCCGATGTCCATGGCATGTGTGCCGAGCCAGACCAGATGCGAGTTGATGCGCATCAGCTCCATGAACAGCACGCGGATGACCTGGGCCTTCTCGGGGATTTCGAGTTCGAGGAGCTTTTCGACGGCGAGCGAATAGGCCAGGTTGTTGGCCATCGGCGCGAGGTAGTCGATGCGGTCGGTGAGCGGGATGACCTGCTGGTAGAACTTGGCCTCGCAGGTTTTCTCGATGCCGGTGTGCAGGTAGCCGATGTCGGGCGCGAGGGAGACGATAGTCTCGCCGTCCACCTCTACCACGAGCCTCAGAACCCCGTGTGTAGAAGGATGCTGCGGACCCATGTTCAGCACCATCGTCGAGTCGGAGATAGGGTCGGAGCCGTGCGGGTGGTGGTGCGATGTCGATTCGGCAACCACGTCCTCGACGCCGGGGATGAGCATGTCTTCAGCGGAGCGGAAGCCGGCGAGGTTTGTGCCGGTGGTGTCGCGCACGCCCGGCGTGTGCGTCATGGGCTTGTTGCGCTGGTCGGCTTCGGACTTTTCGAGTAGGTCTGTAGGCATTAGCGGTACCCCTCCACCGGGTAGTCCTTGCGGAGCGGGTGGCCGTTCCAGTTATCGGGCATCATGATGCGGGTAAGGCGCGGATGGCCGGCGAAACGCACGCCGAAGAGGTCGAAGACTTCGCGCTCATAGAAATTGGCCGATGGCCAGACCGAGGTGATGCTGTCGATGTTCGGCGAGTCGCCGTGGACGCGGGCGACGAGCCGGATGCGTTGCTTCAGGCTCATGCCGAGGATGGAGTACGAGATTTGAAAGCGCGGCTCCGACGGGTACCAGTCGACGGCCGTAACGTCCTCGAGGAAGTTGTAGCCGGCGGCTTTGGCGGCCTGTGCGGCAGCGACGATCGACTCCGGAGCGACGGTCAGTGTCAGTTCCTTGCGGTCCCACTTGGCGTCGGTGATGACGTCTTGCAGTGCGCCGACGGCGACGTGGTCGGCGAGCGCTTCGGTGACGGCTTCCTTGCCGAAGACAGCCTGCGGTGTTGCGGGATCAGTGATGGGATCAGCCATGATTTACAGATCAGCCTTATCGTTGGACCAGTTGAGAATGCCCTTCTTCCACACGTAGAAGAGGCCGACGGCGACGAAGCCGATGTAGACCAGCATCTCCCAGAAGCCGAAGAGTTTGCTGCCAGTGATGCCGTAAAGCTCGCGGTAGATGACGGCCCAGGGCAGCATGAAGACTGCTTCCACATCGAACAGGATGAACAGCATCGCGACCATGTAGAAGCGCACCGAAAAGCGGCCGCGAGCATCGCCGACCGGGTCCATGCCGCACTCGTACGCGCCAAGTTTGGTGCGCGAGCGTTTGTGTTTGCCGATGAAGAACGATGCCGCAACCATGCCGCCGGCAAGCGCCAGCGCGCCAAGAATTTGCAGCACAAGAGGAAGGTATTGCCAGATGTATGGGGTCGTCTGCATGGCCAGTTTTAAGTGTAGGAGCGAGTTGGTCAAGGGTCAAGCAAAGAGGCAGAGCGTAGAGGATAGAAGGTAGAGCGTAGAGACACGGCGTCGGAGCCTACAATCGAGCTTGCGGGTAAAGGAGACGATGAGCGTCACAACTGTTGCAGTGCTGCTGATCGCTTTTGTCGCGACGCTGATCCGTTCGACCTTTGGTTTTGGCGAAGGCTTAATCGCTGTCCCTCTGCTCGCGCTGATTCTGCCGATTGAAGTGGCCGCGCCGGTTGCGGTGCTGCTGTCGATTTCCATCGCCGCCGTGGTGGTCGCGCAGGACTGGCGAAAGATTCATCTGCGCAGCACGGGGTGGCTGCTGGCCCCGACGTTTTTGGGAATCCCGGCCGGTATCTGGCTGTTGAAGAGTGCGCATCACGATCTCGTGAAGGCCGTGCTGGCGCTGGTCATTGTCACGTTCTCAGGATATTTTCTGCTGGGCAGCAAGCCTCCGCGGCTTGAAAACGATAGCCATGCATGGTTGCTGGGGTGTGGATTTTTTGCTGGCATCCTCGGCGGAGCATACGGGATGAACGGGCCGCCGCTGGTGATCTACGGAGCGATGCGGCGATGGTCTCCCCAGCATTTTCGCGCGACGCTGCAAGGGTATTTTCTCCCTGCTAGTCTCGTGGGTGTGATTGGCTATCGGCTTACGGGACTCTGGACGCCGGCGGTGACGCACTTCTATTGGATCGCGCTGGTTGCGGCGGTGCCTGCGATATTTCTGGGGCGCGCGTTGAACCATCGCCTGCGCGGCGATGCGTTCCTGAAGTACGTTCATGCCGGAGTAGTGACGGTGGGCATCGTGCTGCTGGTGCAGGCCGTCCGGCACCACGTTTAGAGCATACTGCGGTACCAGGCAATAATCTGCGGCCCGACCAACGCCGCGACCAGACCGCCGGCGGCGAGAAAGCTGCCGAAGGGAAGCTGCGTCATCCGGTTAGCGCGCTTGCGGGCGAGCAGCGTGATGGCGTACGGAAAGATGAACAGGCAGCCGAAGAAGAACGCCAGCACTGCCGGCCAGAATCCCAGGAACGCGGCAATCATTGCCAGCAGTTTTACATCGCCGAGGCCGAGCCCCTGCTGCCCGCGGATCACCTTGTACAGCCAGCGAATGAGCCACGGGATAAGTGCCGCTCCAATAATCGCCGCGAGACGGCCGAAGATCAGGTGCTCGGGGCCGGTGAGGAAGACGTTGCCCTGATCGGATGCCACTGAGCCGGGACTCGACAGGCGAAGACTGTGCGACGTATTGAGGTGGAGGTCGTATTCGCCGGGTGCGAGGAAGATCGCACGGGTGCAGATGAGGAAGAAGCCGATCGCGGTCCCGGTGAGCGTGAAGGCGTCGGGCAGGCTGTGCGTTTGCCAGTCCATAACCATCAGGCCGACAAGGAGGAAGCCGAGGATGGCGAGACCGGCTGCAACGATAGTTCCGTCTGTGGACTTCGCGGTGGGCGGGTTCCAGGCAAACCACACGGCCAGACCGGCGATGGCGAACCACAGCGCTGTGGAAAACTCGACCAGCGGATAGCGCCAGGGAATGATGGCCTGGCAATCGCGGCAGCGGGCACGAAGGTTGATCCAGCTACACAGCGGAATGTTGTCGTACCAGCGAATCATGTGCTGGCAGCGCGGGCAGTGGGAGCGGGGTTTGACGATGCTTTCGTGGTATGGCAGGCGGCCGATGCAGACATTCAGGAAGCTGCCAAAAGCCAGGCCCAGGAGGAGGAAGGGAATCTCGAAGGCTATCTGCAAAGGCATGGATTCAGTATAGGTCGCAGAAATCTGAGGCGACTTTTTCAGGGGGAAACTGGCTTGATGCCAGAGCAACAGGCCCGGAGCAGAGCAACATTCCGGGAACAATTGGGTTCTAACTGAAGGTGAGCCGGAAGCAATAAGGCCGCCGGTTCCTGGGCCCGTTTCAGATGCTGGTCCGCAGAAAGGAAAATATGCGGTTACTCAAATATTTCGCAATACTCGCAGTTTTCGGGTTATTCATGGGAGCAGCGCCTGCATCGCAAGCTCAGGTTTCGTTCGGTGTTGGCATCGGTGGGGGCTATCCGTACGCCTATCCTCCGGCGTGTACGTACGGCTACTATCCCTATGCGCCTTACGCCTGTGCTCCCTACGGCTACTATGGGCCTAACTGGTTCGTTGGCGGCCTCTTTATCGGCGCTGGCCCCTGGTACCATCGCGGCTACTACGGCCACGGCATCGGTTACGGATATCACGGCGGTTACGGCTATCACGGAGGCTATGGGTATCACGGTGGCGTCGGCGTCGCCCGTGGCGGAGTTGCGGTAGGCGGACACGGTTTCGCCGGTGGCGGCGGTGGAGGATTCCACGGCGGTGGTGGCGGCCACGGCGGCGGACACCGCTAAAAGCTGCACAACAAATATGTTGGAACGGCTGCCCGAGAGCAGCCGTTCCCGCTTAAAAGCCGAGCAGCGATAGCGGAACGATGATTCCGGCCAGCAAAAGGCCGCTAATGACCATCCAGTTTCTGCTGTACCGGTAGGCCATGTAGAGCCCGGTGAGAGTCGATGTCAGAAGCCCAATCGCAACCAGGAGAAAGAAGATATTCATCGGCAGATGGGTCTTCGGTTTCACCACCGGAATGTCTGAAACCTTTACAGGCGCTGCATCTGCGGTTTTGTCACCCTTGGGCGCGTCTGCCGCAGGACGCGGCTTGCGGACCGGAACCTCGAGTGTCTGTTTCTTATGGAGCTGTCCCAGCTTGACCGCCCAGGACGGCGGTTTGTAGGTGCTGCCCTGCGTTGTTTCGTGCAGGCTGAACGTCTGAAGCGCTCCAGTAAAGGCGAAGAAGAGCAACGCGGGTGTGATGAAAACGCCAATGTAGAGATGGAGTTTGCGCAGGAATTTCAGGGCGGCATGGCTGGTAGACATATGGTTAAGCCATGATATACGACTGAATAAGTCCGCAATAGGTCGCCACCATTTTTATGCCTGGAAATGCTAACTTGGTCGGATGTTCAGCGGATCGTTTGGCTCTCCGATGGCACAAATCGTCGTGATCACGGTGGGTGCCGCCTTTACCGGGGTGGGCGTCTGGTCAGGGATCACGAGCGAACGGCTGTTGAAGCGTGGAAAGACCGTCAATGGCAAAATTACGCGGCTGGCATGGGTGTCGAGTACAACGTCTTCCGGGGGCGCCTATTATCCCGAGTTTTCGTTCACTGCACGGGATGGCTCGACGCACGTTGTCCGGTCGCACGACGGAAGTTCTCCGTGTCCGTTTTCTGAAGGACAAAGCGTTGTCATCCTCTACGATCCGGCTGATCCGTCCACGGCGAAAATCGATACCTTTGGACAGATGTGGCTAAGCGCTTTGCTTTTTGGAACCATCGGACCGGCGATCCTGCTTTTCGACGCCCTTTATTGGTTGAGCTCGTTGCTCTAAAAATCGACATGGGTGCGCACGGTGAAGACGGCGACCGGTCCGCGGTCTTTGTTGTAGCCGGGATGCGCGATGAACTGCGCGTCGAGTGAGGTGAAGAGGCCCCGCCAGTTATGCGCCGTATAGTACGTCTCGAGAATGTCCTCACGCCCATAGTTCAGCCGCCCGTCGCCGAGCAGAAAGCCCAGCCCGCCGAGCGCGAGGTACTGCTGGTGGTCGCGCTTGATGGCGTTGGAGACGCCGACGATCGCGACCTTGTCGTTGGGCCGTGACCAGCCCTTTCCGGCGAGGTCCGCGCCGAGTTCGAAGGTCTGATCGACCTCGGTGTAGGCGTAGCTTTCGTGCTGCCCCTCGTTCCAGCCAAAGCGTCCGAATGCGCGGAGATTTTCCGTCAGCTCCTGCTCGAAGTTGAGGCCGACGCCGTACTTTACGGTGGTCGCGAAGGGATGCGCGGTGATCACGGGGGTCGCATTGGGTGAGCCGTGCGTGCGCGCGAAGAGAGCGGCGTTGTTCTGATCCCGGTAGTCGCCCATGTTGGCATGGTTGACGAAGCCGAGCAGGCGGACTGTGCCTTTTCGCTCAGCGGCGACCAGATGGCCGAGAGGGAGCTTGCGGTATTCCAACTCGAAGTTGTCACCACGCGCGCGGCGGAGGTTCCACTCAAGATCGACGCCGTTGGCGACAGTTGGCATCAACGCGAGAATGTAGCGCGCCGACCAGGCCCGGTCGTCATACTCAGTGACAAAACCGTAGGTGTAGCCGCGTGTGTCGGCGGCATAGTCCCAGGCGCCGTTGGTGTCGACGGTCCAGTTCAGGAACTGGAGGTGCGAGTCGGAGCCGGGACCGTTGATGTCCATGACGTCGGGCATGGAGAGTTTGCCGGCGCGCAGGTCGAGCCGTCGCTCGGGGACCTTGGTCGCCAGGGAAAATTGTGTGCGGTCGGCGTCGACCATCTTGTCGGTGAAGCCGATGGTCTGGTGAAGTTGCGCACGCGCCATATAGGGGATGGAGCCGAGGGTGGGGTTGCGCACCACGTCGAGATTGGTAAAGCCGGCAAGGCCAAGGGCTTCTGAAATGCCGCGGCCGCCGGAGGATTCCTCGTCGTAGATGGCGTCGGTGTTGTAGCGCAGGCTGTGGTGCAGGCGCAGACCGAGGAACAGCGTTCCGACCAGCGAGACCTTGTACTCTCCACGAGCCAGCATGGAGTTGGTGCCCGAGTATGGTGAGTGAAACCCCGGATGGCCCTGAAAGACGATGTTCGCCTGGCCGGAGATAAGATACGGCGCGCTGTCCGGGTGAGGGAACATTGTTACCGGAGCCGGCGCGGGCTGCGGATTGTTCTGGTCGGCGGAGGTGGGTTGCGGAGGCCCAGTCTGGGCGCAGATTGCGGTCGCTGCAAGAAGGCAGACGAAGAGCGGCAACCTGCGGATATTGGATAGGGAGAGCATCTTGAGGGCAGGGTTTAGTTTAGCCGTTGCAATGTGGTTGCTTTATGAATCGCTGCCGGCCTCTATGTACTTTTAACGACTTTTCGCGCCAACGACCACCAGCGCAATGCCTCCGACCAGCGCGATGCCGCTGAGGATGGGAGGGATCGGCACGGTGCTGGTTTGCTTATGCTCGATGCTCAGCGGGCCGATTTTGGCATCCTGTTTTTCGTGCGTAAAGCTGAACCCGCCGATGGCGAATCCGACGATGCCAATGACGATCAAGATGGCGCCGATGATGGTTGCAGGTTTCATGATGTTTCTCCTCGGGAAGTGGTCGCTCGGTGGTCTGATGCACCTTGTGGTCCGTGCGCGTGTGGGTATTTGACAGGGGGTTAACCAAGGAGTAATTTATTTTCAACACGGGAAAGGAGGATGGTTCAGCCTATGAAAATTGATAGTTCCAGTAGTTGTTTCACTCAACGTGAGGTGACTGAGGCTTAGGGCATTCGTGCTCTAGACCTGGAGGTCTTTTTCTACGCAGTAGGAACGGCAATTTGTTGCCGTTCTCTCCTCCGAGGCCCATCCGAGAACGGATGCCTCAAGTCAATCCCACCAGATCACCGCATAACGGCTCGTCCTTCGGGACGGGCCGTTTGTGTTTTCATGGTGTCCAGTCATTTCTTTCCACACGGGCCACGGTACATCTCATCCTGAAAGGATCGTCATGAACTACACACGCCTGCTGCTCGCGGCCTTCTGCGCGTTTGTTGCCTACTTTGCCATTGGTGCTCTCACATTCACCGCGCCGGTGATGAAGAACGAATTTATGAAGTATCCCGCGGTGTACCGGACGCAGGAAGGGATCAAAAGCGTGATGCCGGCGGGCATGGCGGCAATGTTCGTCGCGATGGTGGTGCTCGCGGTGCTTTACGCCATGTTGTACCGAGGCGGTTCCGGCGCTGTGGAGGGCCTGCGGTTCGGAGGCTTGATCGGTGTGTTTGCTGTGTGTTCGTTCGTGATTCACAACTACGTCAACCTGAACATCGGGTTGAAGCTGACAGTGCACCAATCGGTTGCGTACTTCATCGAGTGGACGGTGGTGGGATTGGTGATTGGTCTGCTCTACCGGCCCCTGCCGCCCATCTGAACGGACTGGACGGCGATAGGATGGATGTATGAGTGTGTTGGTGATTGCAGGACGGACGTTCGGGTCGCGGCTGATTGTTGGGACAGGGAAGTACAAGGACGGCGCGGAGACCAAGGCTGCCATTGAGGCCTCCGGCGCGGAGATGGTGACGGTGGCCGTACGTCGCGTGGAGTTGGACCGCGCCAAAGAATCGCTGCTCGACTTCATCGACCCTTCGCGCTATTTTCTGCTGCCGAATACGGCTGGCTGCTACACCGCCGACGAGGCCATCCGCGCGGCTCGGTTGGGGCGCGAGGTGGGTCTTTCGGACTGGGTCAAGATTGAAGTCATCGGCGACCAAGCGACGCTGTACCCGGATGTTCAGGCAACGGTTGAAGCTACGCGCGTGCTGGTGAAGGAAGGCTTTACCGTGCTTCCGTACACTACTGACGACATTGTCTTTGCGAAGCGTTTGATCGATGTCGGCGCTGCTGCAGTAATGCCGCTCGGCGCGCCGATTGGCACCGGGCTGGGCATCGCCAACAGCTACACCCTGCGCATGATGCGCGAACTGATTACCGAGGTTCCGCTGGTTGTCGACGCCGGGTTAGGGACAGCCAGCGATGCGGCGCTGGCGATGGAGCTCGGATTCGATGCGGTGCTGCTGAACACGGCGATCGCAGGTGCTCGTAACCCGGTGCTGATGGCTTCGGCGATGAAGAAGGCGGTGGAGGCGGGGCGTGAGGCGTTTGAGGCGGGAAGGATGCCGCGGAAGCTGTATGCGAGTGCGAGTTCGCCGATTGATGGAGTCAGCCGGTGAAGATTCGGTGGAAGCAAGTAACGGTGGGAACTTGGTTTATGCTCGCTCTCGGCCCAATTTCTTGCGGCTTTGGTTTTTGGTCGTGGATCCGCACCGAAAACTTCTTACATAGAGCACATCGTGCTTCTGGGCAGGTCGTTCGCCTGAACCAAGACGATAACGACGGAACCATGATCTACGCGCCAGTCTTTCGGTTTATGGCTGAGGATGGGCGGATGTATACGGTGGAATCTACAAACTACTCGAATCCACCGGAATTTGTGGCTGGCGAAACCGTTCCAGTCCTTTACGTACCCTCGGAACCGGCATCCGCGAGAATCGACACACCCTGGCAGGTGAGAGCTTTTGAAAAGATTGCTTTTCTGTTTGGGTGTTGCTTTCCACTTTTGGCATTGCTCTCCATCTGGTGGCGGCAACGGCGGGTATATTTCAAAGAATCTAGAATCTGATCCCTGTGTACGGAACGCCACCCGGAGTTGTGCGGCTGCCGATGACGCAGATTCCCTTCGGGAATGACAACAAGTAAGGTGAAGGTGAACGATCTGACGAGCCATGCAGCGGGGTTGCTAGTCGAGCGTGTACATAGCCAGGCCGCTTAACAGCTTCGGATAAAAGTCCGTTGACTTCTGCGGCATCACCTCAAGGTTCAGCGAGACATCTTCCATCTGCTTCAGCGTTACCGGCTTGATGAGGAAAGCCACATCCGCATCTCCGCTGACGACCTGTGCGAGCGCCTCGGGGGCTTCGCGGAGGTAGCGGACGTTGCTGCCGGCGCGGACCGTCTCTTCGTTCAGAAGAAGAATCTTCTCGAGCAGAATTTTGTGGAGCTGCACGACATCGAGTCCGCGCTGATGCGGTGAGAGATCGCTGAGCGCAGCGTTGATGGCGCCCGGCTTCGCGCGGAGCAGGAAGTTGCCTTCCTTGGTTGCCGCAATGATGGCAACGCCCTCGGTTTCGCCGAGGCGCTTGAGCAGGATGGCGGCGTCGGTGGCGGGAATTTCCTGCGCGTTGAAGAACGGCGAGGCGACTTCGACGAACTTCTTTCCGCTAAAGACCGGCAGGCCGAAGACCACGCGGTGAGTCGGCAGGATCGTGATGCCGGGGGCGTCCATGTTGACGAAGGTCATCATCATCGCGGCTTCAGGGAACGCCGGAGTGGGGAGTTGTGCAGCTTCGGGTGAAGCAGGTCTCTCCGCTTCCCCTTCGACGCGCTTCGCTTGCTCAGGGTCCGGTCGAGATGACAATTCGGATGTGGAGATGCCGAGCTCTGCGGCACGCTCGTGCATATAGCCCGTCGACGTTTCATAACGGTGGTGGCCATCGGCGATGATGAGCTTCTTGTCCTCCATCGCCGCCAAAACCTGCCCGATCAGCGCCGCATCGGTGAGCTTCCAGACGCGGTGCTGGACGCCGTATTCGTCGGTGATTTCGAGGTCCGCGGGCTTCGTCGTTTTGTCCTTCGCCCCGAAGATCAGTACCTCGGCCGTGAACGTCGGGTCGGAGTAGAGCATGTAAATCTGCTCGCAATAGGCGCGGGTGGCCTTGAAGAGCGCCAGCCGGTCCGACTTGTGCTTGGGGAACGTCTGTTCGTGGCGATAGACGACCTGGTCGGCATAGTCGTACAGATGGCCGAGTGCGATGAATCCGCGCCGTTCGCGGACCTCGTCGGTTCCGGGGACGGTGTACGTCTGCGAGTAGCCGTACAGTGCCGGCTCGGCTTCTTCGCGCAGGATGCCCCCGGCGCGCCACTCATTGAGCGTCGCGGCGGCGCGGGTGTAGACGTTGTCGGCATCGTTGTCGCCGTCATGATGCTTGCCGAGGATGACGCGGATCAGGTTGTAAGGACTAGCAGCGTAGTAGGCGTCCTGCATGGCAGGCGAAATCTTGTCGTAGGGCTGTGTAACGACGTCGTGGAGATTGACGCGGGTTGGATCGTAACGAAGTGCGCGGAAGGGATACAAGCGTGCCATGACTAAATTGTAAGGCAGACAATTGGCAAGCGAATGGATCAGCGGCTCGGCTGAAGAAACGAGGCGGCGCGCTGCGCGGCGTAGTCACAGCCGGTGGCGACGGGGCACTCGGAACAGAGCGGCGCTTTGTCCTTGCAGAGGGTCTTGCCGTGGGTTCGGAGCAGCAATGAGGCTTCCATCAGCGGCGCTGCTGCCTTGGGAAGATCGGGCGCGAGGTCGTCCTGCACCGAGCGGTAGGTTCGGCCATAGTCCTTTTGCTGGCGGCCGTAGCCGATCCGTACCAGAACGCGAAGACCGTTCGACTCCAGCGGGAGACCGGATGCTACGCCGCACAGAAGCAGTATCTTTTCGCCCCCCGGTTCGCCGATGTTGGGGAAGAGTTTCAAAGCGCGCCGCGCCTCGGCGTAAGGCCGCGTGAGGAGGGAGTCGAGGTTGCCGCCGAACTGGTCGAGTGTGATGCGTGCGATCTCGCGCCAGCGGAAGACACGGGTTTCAGGTCTCATGCCGCCGCGCCTGGCCAGAGGCAGCAGCACGTCGTCGGACGCGTCGCGGATGGCGGCGGGAGTGAGCCCAACCTGTTGCCGCAGCCCGTCGAAGACTTCCTTGCGGCGCTCGTCGGTCAGCAGGTAGCAGGCGTTCTCCCATAGAACGAGCTCGAAGGGGCCGCGCGCAGGTGGCGGCTCAGGGGCGCCGTAGCGACGCCTCAGTTGCGCTACGAGTTTTGGCAGGGTGAGCACGGCATTCAGGGAGTCGTTCGGATGTACGCGTCAAAGGGGCCGCGGAAGCCGATGAAAGTATACGGCTTCCACGCCGCCGCAAAGGCGGGGTCACGCAGAAACCAGGCCAGCAGATCGTCCTTGCGGTCGGCGAGAAGCTGGCAGTGAACATCGGCCTTCTGACAGCGCTCGACCAGCACCAGCGCCGGGCGCCAGCGGCCCAGGTCTTCGACCATGAACTGATGTTGGAGCCGGTCGAGTTCGGCAAGCCGGCCGGCAGCAATGATGTGCCGGGGCGCGAGTCCGGCGCCGGGCTGCTCGCTGCGCAGGATCGCGGGCAGCATCCACAGGTGCGGGTACCGTTGAGCGATGGTCAGGCCGTAGCGGGCGGCAGGCATTACGGCGTAGTCAACCGAGGTGGTCAGGGTGGCGACGGCGGCTCCGGGGGCGAGGTTGGCGAAGAACGCCGGGTCGGGAGTATCGATCGGGAAGCTGCGGGCTGTGGTGAAGGGATAGTTCGTGAAGTGGGTGGTCAGTGCGACGGCGAGAATGGCCAAACCAGCCGCGGCTTTCGGAATCCACCTGCGCACCGGCCGGTCAAGCAGCGGAAGGGCCTCGAAGACCAACGCCAGGCTGAAAAAGCTGATTGCGGGAAGCTGCTGGTAGTACCATCCTGTGCCTTGCAGGTAGTAGGCGAGGGTAGATACCGCTCCGGCGATCAGAAGGCAGGGGACAGGGTCCAGGGCCCAGGGTCCAGGGTGGCTGCGGCGGCGTTGGAGGCAGAAGAAGAAAGCGACCGCGGCGAGGATGTGGAGTTGGATGGCTTGCCAGACGAGTTCCGGCAGGCTGAGCAAACCGACTGCCCAGTACGTGTCGCGAAGGATCGGGAGGACGGTTGTGAAGTACTCCGGCGTGAGCCTGTAGATCGCGGCGATGTACGCGACGCCAACTCCGAGGATGCAGAGAGGCTCGGGGCGCAGAAGTGAGCGCAGGCTGCGCGTGCGGACGATCAGGTATAGCTCGACGGCGATGGGAAGCACGGCCTGATGTGGCTTGAGCGCCAGTCCAAGTCCGGCGGCCAGGCCGATGAGGACGTGTGCGATGTTCCACCGATTGCTGCTCCAGCCGGCTGCCGCAAACAGGTAGGGCAGGAAAAGCAATGTCAGCAGATAATCCCGCTGGCCAAGGTCGCGAGCGGGAAGGACGTTGAAAATTGTGACGAACGCGAAAACCATCGCGGTAAGTTGTGTCCTGCTGAGTGTCAAGTGCCGAATCTGCCGCAACGCAACTGCGGCGACACCCGCTTCCAGTAGAACCACCAGCGCCTTGCCCAGCGCCGCGGCCGGGATGTGCAAAACGTGCGACAGCCCGGCCGGGACCATCGAGAACCAGAGAATCAGTGGCGGATTGGATTCCAGCAACTCCGGACCATAAAGTCTCGTCCCATCCATCACATGCTGCGCGGCGTATAGACACCAGAGTTGGTCGTGTCCCGCCGCCGGCAGAAAGGCAAGCAGCGCGGCCATGCCGGCGGCGCCTGCGGTGAGGATCGCGAGGGTGGAGCGGAGACTGGTCATGGACGCATCACACACCATGGTAGCGGCAGGACTTCGCGCCTGCCGAGGGAACCGTGACCCACGGTATGTTCCGGAGTGACAAGGATTTGACAATTGATGAACCCCTTTTTGCTGAGGGAGCGTCTAGAACTGTAGAGGGGTGATTTTTGGTGCGATAGTGGATGTGTCCGTAGTTGTTTGTGGGGTTCCTATGGTCTGTGCGATTGGTCCGAAAGTGAATAAAGTCTGGCGCTGCTGTGTGTTGGTTCTTCTGCTGGCGGGAGTGCGCGCCGGTGCGCAGGAAAATCCGTTGAGCGATGTGCATACTCCCGCGCCCCCACCGCCGACCGCTCCCAAAGATACGCGCCCGGTCATCGTAGGCGGCGACGATGTGGTGCGCCGCGCGGCGTCCGAGCCGGGAGCGAGCATCCATGTCAACGTCAACATGGTGCTGGTGCCAATGACGGTCACCGATCCGATGAATCGCCTCGTCACCGGCCTGGAACGGGAGAATTTTTACATTACCGACAACAACGTTGCACAGACGATCAAGAGCTTTGCCACGCAGGACGCTCCGCTGACCATTGGCATCGTGTTCGATCTGAGCGGCAGCATGGGGTCGAAGTTTCTACGCGCTCGCAAGGCGCTCAGCGAGTTCCTGCGCACCTGCAACCCGCAGGACGAGTTTTTCGTGATCGGCTTCAACGATCGGCCCGCCGTCATCGTCGACTACACCTCTGATGTGGACGACGTGGAGGCGCGCATGGTGATGCTGCGGCCGGAGAACCGCACTGCCCTGATCGACGCCGTGTACCTTGGCGTCAACAAGCTGAAGATGGCGAAGTATGAGCGCAAGGCGTTGCTGATTATCTCCGACGGAGGCGACAACCGCAGCCGCTACACCGACGGCGAACTACGCCGCGCTGTTCGCGAGAGCGAAGTCCAGATCTACTCCATCGGCATCTTCGACATGTTTGCGCCGACCCAGGAAGAGCGCGAAGGGCCGGAACTGCTGCGCGATATTTCGGAAGCCACCGGCGGCCGGGTATTCCCGGTCGTCGACTTACAGGACTTGTCGGACGTTGCGCAGAAGATCAGCCAGGAGCTGCGCAACGAGTATGTGATCGGTTACACGCCCACCGATACGAAAAGGGACGGCACATGGCGTAAAGTGAAGGTGCGATTGGCTCCGCCGCCGGGTCTTCCGGTGCTGACGGTGCATAATCGCGAGGGCTACTATGCACCGTCGCAGTAAAGTGTGGGGACTCGGATTTTTGTTGGCTGCGTTGACAGTGGGCGCGTGGGCACAGACACCCGCGGCGGCTACGCCGCAGCAGGGCCGAAGGCAGTTGCCGCTGACCGTCGACGCCGACCCCGTGCCATCGCCCGACCCCGACAACGCTCCCACCACAGCTCCCGCAGCGGTGGCTGCGGAAAAAGATGTGGTCAAGGAAAATGGCAAGTTCACGCTGCACGAAGTTGCCTCCGAGGTGCGGCTTAACGCCTCGGTGATTGACAGCTCCGGACGCACAGTGGACTCGCTGCCCAAGGAGGCGTTCCACGTCTACGAGGACGGCGTTGTCCAGAATATTTTGAGCTTCCGCCATGAAGATTTGCCCGTCTCGCTGGGCATCCTGATCGACAGTTCGGGATCGATGATCGAAAAGAAGTCGGCAGTCGATGCCGCGTCGATCAACCTCGTCAAACTGTCTAACCATGCCGACGAAGCCTTTTTGGTCGACTTCAACTCTGAAGCCTACATTGACGAAGATTTCACCAGCGAAATCGGGAAGCTGCAGCAGGGACTCGGCCTGATCCACGTCGGCGGCGGTACGGCGTTGTACGACGCTGTGGTCGCCTCGGCCGACTACCTCAGCAAGAACTCGAAGCAGCCGAAGCAGGTGCTCCTGTTGATTACCGATGGCGACGACAATGCGTCCAGTGCGTCGCTCGAACAGGCGATCGAGCGTGTGCAGGACCTCGACGGGCCGGCGATTTACTGCATCGGTCTCCTGTTTGGTGACGATTCAGACCGCCGTGAAAACCGCCATGCCAAGGAAGTGCTGCAGGAGCTTGCCGAACAGACCGGTGGACAGGCTTACTTTCCCAAGTCTCTGCGCGAGGTGAGCGACATTACGACCATGGTCGCGCAGGACATCCGCACGCAATATACGATCTCTTACCGCTCGACGAAACCGCCCACCCTGGGCGGCTATCGCGTGGTGCATGTGGAAGCGAAGGAGAAGGGCTTCCGCGGCCTCCAGGTACGCACGCGCACCGGCTATTACCCCAAGGTAGCGTCGCCCCATCCACCCACTGGCGGTGCAGCGGCGGTGCCTGTGGCGATACCCTCGTCCACGCCAACTCCCGCTGCAGGCAGGTAGCATAGTAGCCGGCTGTGCGCGCGCAGCGAAGGGTTAGGGGAGTGAATGCGGATCGGAAATGACGTAACAGAGTTGGTGGGCCATACGCCCATGGTGCGCATGCAGCGCGTCGTCGGCGAGGGCGATGGAGAGGTCTGGGCCAAGCTGGAAGTGATGAACCCCGGCGGCAGCGTGAAGGACCGCGCCGCCATGGGCATCGTGCTCGACGCCGAACGGCGCGGCGTGCTGAAGCCCGGCGACACGATTTGCGAGGCGACCGCGGGTAACACCGGTGTCGGTCTGGCGCTGATCGGTATTCAGCGCGGCTACAAGGTCAAACTCTTTGTCCCCGAGGGCTTCGCCGAAGAAAAATGCATTTTGATGCGGGCGTTTGGCGCGGACGTAGAGCGCACTCCCGAGGATGAGATGATGGCTGGCGCTATTCGCCGGGCACTGGAGTTCGAGCGCGACACGCCGGGCGCATTCGCCGCGCTGCAGTTTGAGAACCCCGCCAACCCCGATTATCACGAGCAGACCACAGCTGTGGAAATCTTCGAGCAGATGGAAGGCCGCATCGATGCCGTGGTGCTGGGTGTTGGGTCGGCGGGTACGTTTACTGGCATCGCTCGCTTTCTGAAGAAGCGTCTGCCGCATGTTCTGACGGTGGCAGTCGAAACTCAGGGCAGCGTGTTGCAGGGCGGAACGCCCGGGCCGCATAAAGTCGAGGGAATCGGCGTGTCGTTCATCCCGGCGACGTTCGACCGCAGCGTGTGCGACCGCGTTGTGCAGGTCATGGACGATGATGCCTTCACGATGGTGAAACGCATGGCGGCTGAAGAAGGTGTGCTGGGTGGATCGAGTTCGGGCGCCAATATTTTCGCGGCGGTAGCGATTGCGAAAGAGCTTGGCCCCGGAAAACGCATCGTAACCATGGTGCCCGATTCGGCAGAGCGCTACTTATCGAAAAATGTTCTGGGTTGATACTGATGTACGAGCACGTGCGGGGAGAAATGAATGCTTGATCTACAGACAGTGAACAGCGTCTTTGAGCGTATGAGCAGCCGTGGAGACGCGACCGTTGTGCAGTGGCAGACCGCCGGGCAGTGGAAACCGATCAGCTCCAAACAAATGTACGGGCGCGTGCGTGCGCTGGTGGAAACGCTGCAGGGCTGGGGCATCGTCGCCGGAGACCGCGTCGCTCTACTCAGCGAGAACCGCTGGGAGTGGGCCGTCGCGGACTTCGCCGTGTTGGCGATGGGTGCTGTGGACGTGCCGCTCTACCAGACGCTGACGCCCGAGCAGATGGGCTTCATGCTCAACAACGCCGGCGCGAAGGTCATCATTGTCTCCTCCAAAGAGCAGTACGACAAAGTGGTCGCCGCCGGAGAATTGAAGTCGCTGGAGCGCGTAGTGGTCATGGACGAAGGCAACTTCGACAATGCCGAAAATTTCTCCAAACTCATCACGCGCGCGCCCGAACTCGAGCAACCTGACGCAGCGTTCGATGCGCTGGTCAAGCAGACCAAACCGGAAAATCTGGCGACCATTATTTACACGTCCGGCACAACCGGCGATCCCAAAGGCGTGATGCTGACGCATGGCAATCTGGCGCACAACCTGCGCTACTCGACCGATGGTCTCCGTATCCGCAAGGGCGATGTGTCGATCTCGTTTCTTCCGCTCAGCCACGTAACGGCGCGGCATCTGGACTACGCGCTGTATGCGCTCGAAGCCGAACTCGCCTATTGCCCGAAGTTCGACAACCTGGCAAAGGCGATGAAAGAAGTTCGCCCGACAGTGTTCCTGGCTGTGCCACGCGTGTTCGAGAAGATCCGGCAGGGCGTAGAGCACAAAGCGACAGGATTCAAGAAGGTGATTCTGAACTGGGCGCTGGCGCGTGGCAAGGCCAATCGTGAGGCGCTGCTGCGCGGTGAGACTCCGAAGAGCGCCGCGTGGGGCCTGGCTGACAAGCTCATGTACTCGAAGATTCGCGAGGCGTTCGGTGGACGGGCGCGGGTCTTTATCGCCGGCGGCGCGCCGCTGGGCATCGACACGTCAGAGTGGTTCCTCGACATGAACATCCGCATCTTCGAGGGCTACGGCATGACGGAAACCTCGCCGGTGATCGCTCGCAATACCTACGACGCCTATCGCATCAATACGGTCGGCCAGGTCGTCCCCAACATGGAGGCACGCATCGCCGAAGATGGAGAGCTCGAGGTCAAAGGCCCGGCAGTATTCGCCGGCTACTGGCAGAACGAAGAGGCCACAAAGAAAGAGTTCACCGACGATGGCTGGTTCAAGACCGGCGATATCGGCAAAATCGAAGACGGGTTCCTCTCGATCACCGATCGCAAGAAGGAGCTGCTCAAGACCAGCGGCGGCAAGTTTATCGCGCCTCAGCCGATCGAAAACAAGCTGAAGGCGAACACGGTTATTGGACAGGCCGCGCTGATCGGCGACCGCCAGAAGTTTGCCAGCGTGCTGATTTCGCCGAACTTCGCCGCGCTCGAAAGCTGGGCCAGGCAGAACGGCGTCGCCACGGGCGACCACGCCGCGATGGTCAAAGACCCGAAGGTACAGAAGATGTACGAGGACATTATTGCGAAGATCAACGCCAGCCTCGCGCACTTTGAAAGCATCAAGAAAGTCGGCGTTGTGCCCGAGGAGTGGAGCGTCGAGGGCGGTGAAATGACGCCCAGCCTCAAGCTCAAGCGGCGCATCATCACGGAGAAGTACAAGGACCAGATTGCCGCCTTCTACAAGGACTGATATGCGATTGTCGCGACGCCTCGCTGCGCTTTTGCTGCTCGGAGCATCTGTGTGCGCGGCGCAGGCGCCCGTCGTGCCCACAGACCACTACGGTCCTCCCGTCTGCGCTGTCGCACCGAAAGCGGCTGGCCGCATTTCGGCCGCGAAGGCCGAGGCCATCGAAGCAGCGGGAGCGGCCGATCCCACTGCGCTGCTCTCCTCCACACCAGTCGAGAACATCGACATCGCACGCTACCGACTGGCCGACTACGGCGCGTGTGTCGGCAGCGGCGGCTGCTACTGGGCCGACCTCGACGCGCAATACAAGCGTGCGGAAGGAGCCCTGGACCGCGAAGTGGCCTTGCACAAGCGCGGCGAGAAGCTGGCCATTGTTTTCGACATCGACGAGACTTCGCTTTCCAGCTACTGCGAAATGCAGCGCGAGGACTTCGGCTACATCGAGTCGATGAGCAACGAATGGGTCGTCAGCCCGCAGGCCGCGGTCGCAATCCCCGGCGCGCTTCGTCTGTTCCACCGCGCCAAAGCCGCCGGCGTCGACGTTTTCTTTATCACCGGCCGCCACGAGTCGCAGACCGCGGAGACAGCACGAAACCTCGAAGCCGCGGGCTTTCACGGCTGGAAAGGCCTCGCTCTCCGCAACGCCGCGGAGAGCTCTCTGCCGACCATCGTCTACAAGTCGGGCCGACGCAAGCAAATCGTCGCCCAGGGCTACCGCATCATCCTCAGCATTGGCGACCAGTGGAGCGACCTCAACGGCGAGCCCAAAGCTGAAGTCAGCGTAAAACTCCCGAACCCGTTCTACTTCCTGCCATAACCGCGTCCGCAACCACTCCAACGCATCCAATCCTCTGAATGACTTATCTCAAGCGCGCGGAAAAGCACGGCCGGAAGTTTCTAAACCCCGTCCCGACGACTACGGGTGGGTTTAGCACCCCGTTCAAGGTTCTTCCCAGGTTGTGGCGAAACACGGCGGAAACCACGCCGCGCATGCCGGTCGGCCCATTTGTGACAGACCCTGCTATCTACGCGACACCCCCTGCCAGCGGGCTGCGAGTCACGTGGTTCGGACACTCTGGTTTGCTGTTGGAGATCGACGGCGTCCGCGTCCTGATCGACCCGATATGGGAACAGCGTGCCAGTCCGATGCAATGGATGGGTCCAAAACGTTTCTGGGCGCCGACCATGCGTCTCGAAGACATACCCCGGCTCGACGCTGTCCTGATCTCGCACGATCACTACGACCACCTCGGAGCACACACCATCCGCAAGCTGGCCCGCCTGCCTGCAACCGCTGGGGCAAAATGGATCACCTCGCTCGGCGTGGCTCGCAGGCTGCGGGGGTTGGGCGTTCCCAAAGCCCACATTACCGAACTGGACTGGACGCAGTCAGTCGCAGTGGCCGGAGCAGACCTCGGCTCATCGCTGAAAGTCACGTCGTTCCCGGCACGGCACTTCTCGGGGCGGGGGATTCTTGACCGCTACAACACGCTGTGGGCGTCGTTCGTGCTCGAAGGTCCGCGCCATCGCGTCTACTTCGGTGCGGACACCGGCTGGTGGGAAGGCTTCTCTGAAATCGGCGCTCAGTACGACCGCTTTGACTTGACGCTGCTGGAGATTGGAGCGTTCGACTCACTATGGGCCGGAATTCATCTCGGTCCGGACAACGCCGCCCGTGCTTTCCACGCAATGGGTGCCTCAGCGAGGGCGGGACTGCTGATGCCGATCCATTGGGGACTCTTCAGCCTTGGCTTGCACGCCTGGCGGCAACCAATTGAACGGCTTGAACTTATTGCCCACGACAACGCTATCCAGCTATGGTCGCCACAGCCCGGCCTACCGACCGAAGTCACTGGGCCGCACCTCAACGACTGGTGGCGCTAGTTCTGGCGAAAGCCCAAACTTCGCGCGTCCTGCCGATTCCTCTTGTAACCCTGTGGAAAACGGGGTACAACAGTGTGACACCGTGAACACCCGGTAGAAATCCCGAAGTCCCGAGGAGTGAAGTCGCAATGGCTGGTTCAGCGCAGGTCGTGATGGCTACGAGGGAAGTGATGGATATCCGCCAGGCGGCGGACTACCTCGGCGTCAGCGCGGACACGCTGTATCGCTATGCCTCCGAAGGCTTTGTGCCCGCGTTTAAGCTGGGCAACCGCTGGCGTTTCCGCAAGAGCCTGCTGGACGGCTGGATGGATGAAAAGAGCGGTGTGTCTTCCGCGCCGCCGGTGCAGGTCGAGAAGAAAAAGCCGGTTGTGCGGGCGCGGTAGGGCGAGGGTTCAGGGCCCAGGGCCCAGGGTCCAGAAAGCGCGCCTCAAAACGTAATTCACATCCCACGTGCCTTCTGGGCCTAAACCCTGGGCCCTACGCTCTTTGGAGCGTAATTTCCGTGATTTCCGGTGGGCAGTCGAAGCGGAATGGCATGCCAACCGTGCCGATCCCGCGGTTCACATAAAGCTGCATCTGGTTGAAGTGGAAGAGTCCGGTGACGTACCTCTGTCCCATCGGCGGAAGCACCACCGGCCCAATCCACGGCAGCCGGATCTGTCCTCCGTGCGAGTGGCCGGAGAGCATCAGGTCGATCAGTGGGAAACGCGGGTGGCGGCGGACTTGATCGGCAAAATCCGGTTCGTGCGCCAGCAGGATGACGGGAGCATCGGGATGCGCCGGGACCGCTTCGGCGAGAAATGGGACGCTGGTCGCAGGATCGTCGACTCCGCACAACCACAAACGGTCGCTGCCGCGCTCGATCGCGGTAAACCGATTGACCAGCGTCGGGATCTTTACGGTGGCCAGGGCCTTGACCACCATCTGGGAGTCGACGTGCACATCGTGGTTGCCGAGGATGGCGAAAATCTGCGGGCATTGCAACGCCGACAGCTCTTCCGCGCACACCGGCATGGCGCGATAGGCGACCTTGACCGAACGCGGCCCGCGGCTGATGAAGTCACCGGTCAGTACCACCAGATCGGGCGCCAGGTTGTTGACCTCGGAAACGACCCGGCGCAGGAACCACGGCTCGGTCCATTCCACCAGGTGAATATCGCTAAGCTGCACCATGCGAAAGCCCTGAAAACTGTCAGGGAGGTTGCGAATCGGGAGTGTCCGCCGCACAATCTCCAGCTCGTGACGCGCGTGGGTAGTCGCATAAATACCCAGTCCCCCGGCAGCCAGAACGGCCGAGCGCACAAAGGCGCGACGCGTGAGGGATGGCGGTGGCGTTGGATTTAGCTCGTCGAACATTCTTTCCATGATACGGGGACGACCCGGACCGGCTGTTGCCGCTCAAGGCTCATCGTCTTGTGCCTGCAAACGACACGCAACGGTCTTATGGTTCCTATGGGGGTTCTAATGCAGCGGTCATGGTGACACCTGTACAGCGGTCATGGTGACCGGTGTACAGAGGTCTTGGTGACGCCTGTGCGGTGCTGCACCCCGTCGCTGTGGGCAAGGTAGAATCAAGGGTGTGAACGAAGCTTTGAGGAGAAGGAAAGCGCGCACTGCCGCAACCGCCGCTGGAGTCGACGGCCTGCTGCTGACACACGGCGCGGACGTCCGCTATCTGACTGGATTTACAGGCTCTAATGGCGCCCTGGCGATGGCCGGCGGGCGCGCCGCGCTGTTCACCGACGGCCGTTACACCACCCAGGCCCGTGCCGAAGCCGTTGGGCTTCGCGTGGTTATTTCGAAGAAACCCGCCGCCGTAGCCGCCGCCGAGTGGCTTGCCGAGCACGGTGTCGAACGCTGCGGATTCGACGCCACACAGACGACCGTTTCGGGACTGGATCGAATCAGGAAGGCTCTCCCGGGAAAGATTCGCCGTAGCTTCCTCGCGCCCACCGATGGCCTGATAGCCCATCTGCGCGAGATTAAGGATGCCGACGAGATCGCCCGTACCCGCCGCGCGGCGAATGTGGGCTGCTCGCTGTTCGACGTGGCGCTCGAGCACATTGCGGCTGGTGTGCCTGAGTCCGAAGTTGCCGCCCAGCTTGAGCTTGCTGCCCGCCGCGCCGGCGCCGACGGCATGAGCTTTGAGACGATCGTCGCCAGCGGCAAGCGTTCGGCCTTGCCGCACGGTCGCGCCACCACGGCAAAATTGCCGCGACGCGGCTTCTGTACCCTCGATTTCGGGGTGCTGCTCAACGGCTATTGCTCCGACATGACCCGCACCGTCCACCTCGGCAAGCCCACAACCCGTGAGTGGGACGTGTATCATCTGGTGCTTGAAGCGCAAGTTGCGGCGGTCGAAGCGGTACGGCCCGGCGCAACCTGCGGCGAAGTCGACGAAGCAGCTCGCAGCGTTTTGCGAAATGCACCGTTTGGCAAGAAGACGCTGGACAAGTTTTTTACGCACAGCACCGGCCACGGCGTCGGGCTGGAGATACACGAAGGCCCACGCCTCGCATCGAAGCAGGAGCAGGTGCTGGAGCAGGGAATGGTGGTTACGATTGAACCCGGAGTCTACATCCCGGGCGAGTTTGGCGTCCGGATCGAGGACATGGTGCTGGTCACCGCAAGCGGTGGAGATGTGCTGACGGCAGCCAGTCCAAAAGTCTGGATCGAGCTTTGAGGCAGGGATTAGGGAACAGAGATTAGGGATTAGAAATACGGACACAGGAGCAAGACACAATGGATGGGAAAGAGTTGAACGAGCTTCGCGAGCTGGTGGAGTTTCTGAAGGCGAATGAGATCGCCGAGTTCGATATGGAGCGCAGCGACCTGAAGGTCCGCATCAAGTTCGTGGGCGAAGCTCCGGCGGCTGGCAACATGGATATGTCGCAGCTTGCACGCCTTCTCGCCAGTCAGGGTGGCGCCATCGCGTCCAGTGCGCCGGCTGCTCCCGCGGTGGCCGCGGCGCCGCCTGTTGCCGCCGCTCCTCCCGCCGATCCCGACGCCGGGATGCATGTAGTGAAATCTCCCATCGTCGGCACGTTTTACGACGCACCCTCACCGGGTTCGGAGCCGTTTGTGAAGGTCGGCGACAAGGTGGAAGTGGGCACCGTTCTCTGCATCGTCGAGGCCATGAAGCTGATGAACGAAGTCGAGAGCGACGCCGCCGGCGAAGTGGTGCGTGTGATGCCGTCTGCAGGACAGCCAGTCGAGTACGGACAGGCGCTGTTCGCCATCAAACCGAGATAAAGACAGTGAGTAATGGTCAGTGAATAGTGAATAAAACAAAAGCGGAGGCGACATGCTTTATTCACTACTCACTAGCGACTATTCACTCTCCACCAGCAAGGAAGAATCATGATTCGTAAGGTATTGATCGCCAACCGCGGAGAAATTGCGCTGCGTGTGATTAGCGCATGCAAAGAGATGGGCATCCGCACGGTGGCCGTGTACTCGGAAGCCGACCGCAACAGCCTGCATGTGCGCTTTGCGGACGAGGCGATCTGCATTGGGCCTCCGAAGTCTGCCGACAGTTATCTGAATGTCCCGGCAGTTATCTCGGCGGCGGAGATTGCCGGCGCGGACGCAATCCATCCCGGCTACGGCCTGTTGAGCGAGAACGCCAACTTCGCCGAAGTGTGCCGCGCGTCGAACATCAAGTTCATCGGGCCTCCGCCCGAAGTGACGCGCATGATGGGCGAAAAGTCCACCGCGCGCCAGACAATGAAGAAGGCGAAAGTTCCTATCCTGCCCGGCTCCGACGGCGTCATGGCGTCCGAAGGCGAGGCGCTGGAGTGGGCGCAGACGGTCGGCTTTCCGGTGATCTTGAAGGCGGTCGCCGGTGGCGGCGGGCGCGGTATGCGCATCGTCCGCACGAAGGAAGAGCTGCCGGGAATGTTCCAGGCCGCTTCGACCGAGGCCCTGAACGCCTTCTCCAACGGCGACCTCTACATGGAGAAGTTCATCGAGCGTCCCCGCCACATCGAGTTCCAGGTGCTGGCCGACGAGCACGGCAACGTCATGTCGCTGGGCGAGCGTGAGTGCTCCATCCAGCGCCGCCATCAGAAGCTGATCGAAGAAGCACCCAGCCTCCAGATCACGCAGAAGCAGCGCGACGAGATGGCCAAGGTCATCAAGAAATCTCTGAAGGACATCGGTTACTGGAACGCCGGCACCATCGAGTTCCTGATGGACGAAGACGGCCAGATCTACTTCATCGAAATGAACACCCGCATCCAGGTCGAGCACTGCGTCACGGAGATGGTCACCGGCGTCGACCTCGTCAAGGCGCAGTTGCGCATCGCATCGGGCGAGAAGCTCGACGACATCGTGCCCGAGGTGCCGAAGATCATCGGCCACGCCATCGAGTGCCGCATCAACGCCGAGCACCCCGAAAAATTCACGCCCAGCCCGGGCAAGATTACGGCGTTCAACCTGCCCGGCGGCAACGGCGTTCGCGTCGATACAGCGCAGTACCAGGATGGGGTCGTGCCACAGTATTACGACTCGCTGATCGCCAAACTCATCTGCCACGGCAAAGATCGCGAAGAGGCGATGAACAAAACGCAGCGTGCGTTATCGCAGTTCGTGGTGGAGGGGATTCACACTACCATTCCGCTGCACCAGAAGATTTTTGCGGATGAGGAATTCCGGTCCGGTGCGTTCGACACGAAGTTTATGGAGCGCTTTCTCGATCGGCAGAAAGAGTTCAAGAAGCAAAGCTGAGGGTGCCCCTGATCAGCTTCCGTTGCTATAAAAAAACTGTCATCCTGAGCGGAGGCTCGCGCTTTTGCGAGCCGCAGTCGAAGGACCTGCCACACAGATTGGACTCCCAAAATGTGCGACCCGTTCAGCCACTATTCTGGGTTTGTTCGCTTTGGCTAGACTCAGTTGGCACTCAGTGAGCGGTCGTGGTTGAACGGCTCGATCGGTTGCGGTTACACGAACGATTTGGCAGGTTCTGCGACTTCGGCTCGCAAAGTACCGCGAGTCTACGCTCAGAATGACGAAGTTGTGGTGATGCTTCGCTAGAGGCGCTTCTGCAGCCAGTATTGTGAAATGCCGCGCGGATGGTCTTTGAGTTCTCCGAAAACCGTGTATCCAAGTTTCTGATAAAACCCCAGCGCCTGGAACGCAAACGTATCGAGCCACACACCGGTACAGCCGCGCTGCCGTGCGATCTCTTCTGCCTGCCGCATCAATTGAGTCCCCATTCCGGAGGCACGGAGATGCTCCGGCACGAACAACAGCTCGACGAAAAGCCACTCGTAAGCAGACCGTCCCCACAGGCCGCCGATTGTGGTGCCTGCGTCATCCTTCAGCAGAAGCCCGATCAGGCGGAAATCCGGGTCCGGCGCGTTCTTGAGGTTGAAGTCGCAAAGTGCTTTCAGGATGGCTTCTCGCTCTTGCGGAACGTCTTCTTCGATGACGGTGACGTTAGCTTGCATGGGTTCAGGATAGCCTGAGAAGGGAGTAGTGCATGCAGAAGCTATACGCTATCGCCGACCGGGCCACGCTCGACGCCCGCAACGTGTCTGTCACCGAGTTTGCCAGCGCACTCCGCGGCGCCGGCGTCACGCTGTTGCAGTATCGCGACAAGGTAAACGGGCCGCAGGAAATTCTCCGCGCCGCCGAGCAGATTTCAGACGTCTTCAAAGGCGTCGATGCCACGTTGATATTGAACGACCGTGCGGATCTTGCGGCGCTCGCCGGGTGGGGCGTGCATGTGGGGCGGGAGGATTTGTCGCCTGCCGATGCGATTGTGGTGCTGCGAAGAGAACGCAGATTCCCTTCGGGAATGACAACAAGAAAAACTGCGGCACAGGTCGTTGGCGTCTCGACGCACAGCGATGACCAGGTCGTTCTTGCCAATGCGACGGACGCAGACTACATTGCCGTCGGGCCTGTATTTGCGACGGCTACCAAGGAGAATGCATCGCCGGTTGTTGGCCTTGAAGGCGTCCGCCGCGCCCGCGCGCTGACGCAGAAACCCATCGTCGCCATCGGCGGAATTACCCGCGAAAACGCACGCACTGTCATTGACGCCGGGGCTGATTCTGTCGCCCTCATCGGTGGCCTGTTTTCGCCCGGGGAAAGCGTCGAAAAAGTTGCAAGAGACTTTCTTGAAATTTTGCGATAGGGTTTTGGGAACGTGAATCCTCAGAATCCTGTTCCAGCACCAGCATCGCAAGACCAAGAAGCAGATCCCTCCGCTGCGCTGCGGGATGACAACAAAATGTCGGCGCGAAACGAGGGCGCCGGCGCACCGCACTTTGTGCAGGGCATGGGCCTCTTCTCGGCGACGGCCATCGTTATGGGCTCGATGATCGGCTCGGGCATCTTCATCGTCTCGGCGGACATGAGCCGCACCCTCGGCTCGCCCGCGCTGCTGATCGGCGCCTGGCTGGTGACGGCGGTGATGACCATCATCGGCGCGCTCAGCTACGGCGAACTCGCTGCGATGATGCCCAAAGTCGGCGGCCAGTACGTCTACCTCCGCGAAGCGCTCGGTCCGTTGTGGGGCTTTCTTTACGGCTGGACGCTGTTCCTCGTCATTCAGACGGGCACCATCGCCGCAGTCGGCGTGGCCTTCGGAAAATTCCTCGGCGTCTTTATCCCCAGCGTCAGCCAGACCAACTGGATCTGGCACATCGCTCACGTTCCACCGATCCCGGTCGGGCCCATAGTGCTCGGCAACATGGACATCGGCCTCAACACCGCGAACCTCAGCGCCATCATCATCATCACGCTGCTGACGTTCACCAACACGCTCGGCGTCAAACTCGGCGCGGCGGTCCAGAACGTCTTCACCAGCGCAAAAGTCCTTGCGCTGCTGGGAGTCGTTTTGGTTGGCCTCGTCGCCAAGAATGCCACAGCGATTGCCAACAACTTCGGTGCAGGGTGGTCGAACTTCTGGGCCGGAGCCAGTTGGAGCACGATGCACCCGGTCCAGGTCGGTGTGGGCGGACCGACCGCATGGGTGGGGGCACTGACAGTCCTTGCGGTCGTTCAGGTCGGCTCGCTGTTCTCCGCAGACGCCTGGAACAACGTTACCTTCACCGCCGGCGAAATCCGCAGCCCGAAGCGGAACCTGCCGCTTTCACTGGCATTGGGCACAGGCGTCGTCCTAGCCCTTTATCTGCTCTGCAACTTCGTTTACCTCAGCGTGCTGCCGATGTACGGCACTGCCGACGCCATCACAGTCGCCGGCCGCGGCATCATGTTTGCGTCGCAGGACCGGGTCGCCACGGCCGTCATGGAGGTGGCCTTTGGCAGCATCGGCGCAAAGCTGATGGCGGCGGCCATCCTGATCTCTACCTTCGGCTGCATCAACGGCATGCTGCTCGCCGGGGCCCGCGTGTACTACGCCATGAGCAAGGATGGCCTTTTCTTCCAGAGCGTTGGCAAGCTCAACCCGAAGTCGAACACACCGGTCAACTCGCTCTGGGTACAGTGGGCGTGGACGTGCCTCCTGTGCCTCAGCGGAAGCTACGGGCAGCTTCTCGACTACGTCATCTTTGCCGTTCTGCTGTTCTACGTACTGACGATTGTCGGTCTTTTCGTCCTGCGCCGCACCCAGCCCGACACCCCGCGTCCCTATCGCGCTTTTGGATATCCAGTGCTTCCCGGGCTATATATCGTGATGGCTTTGTGGATTTGTGGTGTACTGTTGCGATACAAACCTCAGTACACGTGGCCGGGCCTGATCCTCGTGCTGTTTGGTCTGCCGGTGTATTTTTTAACAATGCGCAAGACGGCAACTGCCGGTAATCAATAGGTTTGTAAAACGGAGACGGGACAACGGATGGCGAATCTTTTTGCGAAGAAGACGATGAACGTGCTGATGGCCGAAGCTGCGGCCACAGGTGAGGGAACGCTCAATCGTTCTCTGGGACCATTCCAACTCACGGCGCTAGGTGTCGGCGCAGTGATTGGGGCCGGAATCTTTGTGCTTGCCGGTCTCGGGGCGCACTATGCCGGCCCCGGACTGATGCTTTCGTTTGTGTTGAGCGGCCTGGGCTGTGCCTTCGCTGGCCTCTGCTATGCAGAGTTTGCCGCCATGATCCCGCTTGCCGGATCCGCCTATACCTATGCGTATGCCACGCTTGGCGAACTGGTGGCGTGGATCATCGGCTGGGATCTCACGCTGGAATACGCCATGGGTGCCAGCACCGTCAGCTCGGGCTGGTCGAACCACTTCATCGAACTCATGCAGATTTTCCACATCAAGTTTCCACTGTGGCTGGCCTATGACCACTGGACCGCACTCGGTGTGGCCGTGGATAACGTTTCGCGGCAAGTCATGGCGTCAAACTTTGCGTCCTACATTCCGGGAACCGAAGCTTACCTCAACCAACTCGGAGTGCTGAAGGCAAATCCCACTCCCGCGATCCTCGCGCAGGCACATGTTCTGCTCAACGCTCCAGTAATCTTCGGCCACGAAATCGGCCTCAACCTTCCCGCATTCGTTATCGCGCTGCTGGTGACGACAATTCTTGCCATCGGTATTCAGGAGTCAGCAAAGTTCAACTCCTTCATCGTGGTTGTGAAGGTGACGGTTGTCCTCTTTGTGCTAGGCCTCGGAACGCACTATGTCCACGCTGCAAACTGGGGCAGCACATGGCATCAGTTCGCGCCGTTTGGATTGGCCGGTATTGGCTCGGGAGCGGCATACATCTTCTTCGCCTATATTGGCTTCGACGCCGTTTCCACCACCGCGCAGGAAGCGAAGAATCCTCAACGCGACTTGCCCATTGGCATCATCGTTTCGCTGAGCGTTTGCACTTTGCTTTATATCGGTGTGGCTGCGGTCCTCACTGGCATGGTTCCCTGGCAACAGGTCAGCATCGAAGCCCCCATCGCTCGGGCATTTCTTGATCGTGGATTACCTTGGGCCAGCGACATCATCACGGCAGGCGCTCTCGCCGGCCTCACCAGCGTGATGCTCGTCATGCTTTTAGGACAGACCCGCGTGCTCTATGCGATGGCCAATGACGGTCTGTTGCCAAAGAAATTCTTCGCAGAGGTCCATCCGAAGTTTCGCACGCCGTTCAAGAACACGTTCCTTGTCGGCACCATCGCCGCCGTCGTAGGCGCACTCACTCCCATCGACGACATCGGCAAGATGGTCAATATCGGCACCCTGCTGGCCTTCGTCATCGTGTGCATTTCGATCGTTGTGCTTCGGCACACAGACCCGGACAAGCTCCGCCCGTTCCGTACGCCGTGGGTCCCCGTTATTCCAGCGCTCGGGGTGCTTTTCAATGGCTACATGATGGTCAAACTGGGATGGCTCAACTGGGCGCGTTTGATCGTCTGGCTCGTCATCGGCCTGGTCGTCTACTTCACATACAGCGTAAAGAACAGCCGCGTACAACGCGGTCAACTACCCGGTGAACTCGATCCCGAGGTTTAAAGCGGTCAGTGCAAACAGAACGGCCCGGCAACATTGCCGGGCCGTTTGCTTTTACTGAGAGCTTTCCGACTAACGCGCGTCGTGGATGCTCTGCGCCCGATGGCTCGGCCCGTCGCTGGCCACCGATCCATCGCGGATCGAAATGATCCGGTGGGCAAACTCAGCAATATCCGGTTCGTGCGTAACCAGGACGATGGTGTTGCCCTTGGCGTGCAGTTCGTCCATCAGGCCCATGATCTCGACCGAAGTTTTCGAGTCGAGGTTACCGGTCGGCTCGTCGGCCAGGATGATGCTTGGCCGATTCACCAGCGCACGGGCGATAGCCACGCGCTGACGCTGTCCGCCGGAAAGTTCATTCGGCTTATGCATCATGCGCTCGCCCAGGTTGACGCTTTCGAGCACTTCCTTGGCGCGCGCAATGCGTTCGACCGCCGGGGTTCCGTTGTAGATCAGCGGCAGCTCGACGTTGTGCAGAGCAGTCGCACGCGCCAGCAGATTGAATGTCTGGAAGACGAAGCCAATCTCTTTATTGCGAATGCGAGCAAGCTCATCGTCGTTCAGCGCCGACACATCGTGCCCATTCAGCCAATAGGTGCCCTGCGTCGGCGAATCCAGGCAGCCGATCAGGTTCATCAGAGTCGATTTGCCCGAGCCTGACGGTCCCATGATGGCCACATACTCGTTGTGACGGATGCGGATGTCCACCCCTCGCAGCGCATGGACTTCCTGGTCGCCCATTTCGTAGGTCTTCCAGAGATTATTCGTGACGATGACATCGCCGGGATGCGGGCCGTCGACGTTGGCGCCAGTGCGATCTTCCAGCGGTGGGGCGGTGGTAGCCATAAAACTCCTTGTTCGGTGCCGCGAGGTACTTAGGACTGATCGTCTTCGGTCGTCTGGACGGAGTTATCCCGCTTCACGGCCGTTCCGCTCTTCAATGTTCTCAAAACCTTGTAGCGTCCGGTAACGATCTCGTCGCCATCCGTCAGGCCGCTGACAACCTCGATGTCGGTAGCTCCTGTAATGCCTGTCGTAACAGGCACAAACTTGACCCGGATCGTGCCGGCGACGGTCTCCAGCTTATAGATGCCCTGGACCAGCACCGGCTTCTTATGAGCGTCTGCAGTCGGCGCGGTGGTGGACATCTTGCCCTTGTTCTTGAACAACGCCGCCTCGTCGTTAGTATCTCGCTGCACCAGCGACTGGATAGGAATGGTCAGCGTGTTCGGCTTATGCGCCGTGGTGATTTTGGCGGTGGTGGAAAGCCCCGGCCGCAGGTCCTCGCTCGTAGCGTCGAGCGTGACCACCACTTTGAAGTCTTTGGCTTCCTCGGTGCCGCTGGTCGACTGCGACGTGGCGATGCCCGTAGTGCGCAGCAGTGCCTGATCGCCGACTTCGGTTACATGTCCTTTGAAGACTTTGCCGGGAAGGGCATCGACCGTGACATCGACAGGCTGGTTCATCGCGACATCGACAATATCCGTCTCGTCTACCTTGACCTCAGCCGTAATGACGGACATGTCCGCGAGTGTCATCAGCGTCGAGCCCTGGGCATTCTGAATGCCCACCACGACCGTCTCGCCTTCACGCACGGGCACGTTCGTGACCAGCCCATCGAACGGCGCCTTGCTCTGGGTCAGGCCGAGGTTGAAGGTATTGCCGCGCAGCGTAGCCATAGACTGCGTCACCTGGCTGCGCGAAGAGGCGGTTTGCGCCTTCGACTGGGCCACTGCAGCCTCACGCTGCTGCAGGGTGGCGACGGAAACGTCATAGGCGGCCTTCTTGGCGTCGAAGTCCTGCTTGGCAATCAGCTTCGAGTTATAGAGTTCGCGGGCGCGCTGGAAGTCCAGGTTTTTCTGCTCCAGGTCGGCCTTGGCTTGTGCCACATTGGCTTCCGCCGTCCGTTCCGCTGCGACATAGGAGTCCACATTGGTCTTGTTGGAGGCGATGGTCGCTTCCTGCGCCTGGACCGCGGATGCAGGCTGTTCGCTCTCAACCGTCGCGACGAGTTGGCCGGCCTTTACGTGGTCGCCTTCCTTGACGTAGAGATGCGTAATCCGCCCGAACGCGGTGGCGCCGACGTTGACGTAGGTCTTCGGCTTGATTTGGCCAGTGCCGCTCACCACTGAAATCAGCTCTTGACGCGACGCCTTGGCGGTCGTCACAGCCTGCACGCTGGAGTGGCTATAAATGACGGTTCCGACGATTGCTCCAACAACGACGACGACAATCAGGACGATAAGGACAATTTTTTTGACGCTCATTCCAGCTTTCTCATTGGCGGCACGGTTCTATGAGCGCGTCCGCCCGTTGATGGCCCGCAAAGTTTCATACGCCGGGGCATCCGGTTTGGTTCCCTCTACCGCACCGAATGCAGCAAAATGTAGCGTTTAGGCCGGTGCGGGGCGAAGGTTTCTCGATACCAGAATCATATCAGCAACCTGCTACCGGAATTCTTGTCGACCCGTCAAATGGAGATATAGAATAAGCACGTATCCGGATTGTGTTTTGGAACAGGAGTTCGGCCCCATGCGCTTGTATTCATCGATGTCCCTGGCTTTGACTTTGCTGCTTTGCGGTGGAGGCATGGGAGCGTTCTCGCAAGCCTCTGCGCAGACGCCAACCGGCCAACAGCAGCCCCCCGCCAACGGGAGCGTCGAGAAGACCCCGCCGGTCGAAGAACGCCCTGACCCGCTCAAGCGCCGCCTCAGCGACTCCCAGGAGCGCAACCGCCGCAAAGCCCTCACCCACGAGCTCTCGCCTGAAGACAAGAAGTGGCTCGATGAGGACGTGCGCTGGATCATCACGGACGAAGAGGCCCAGGCCTTCAAGAGCCTCTCCAACGAAGAAGAGCGCGAACAGTTCATCGAGCAGTTCTGGCTGCGCCGCAATCCCAACCCAGACTCTCCGGAAAACGAGTTCCGCGAGCAGCACTACATGCGCATTGCCTACGCCAACGAGCATTTTGCGGCGGGCAAGCCTGGCTGGATGACGGACCGCGGCCACATCTACATTGCCTTCGGCAAGCCCGACAGCATCGACTCCCACCCCTCCGGCGGCAACTACGACCGTCCCATGGAAGAGGGCGGCGGCAACACCTCCACCTTCCCGTTTGAGATCTGGCACTACCGCTATCTCGAAGGTATAGGCGACAACATCGATATCGAGTTCGTCGATACCTGCATGTGCGGCGACTACCATGCCACCATCGATCGCTCTGAAAAGGACGCCCTGAAGCACACGCCCGGCGCCGGCCAGACCCTCTATGAGCAAATGGGCAAGGCCAAGCAGGCGGACCGCTTCAGCGGCGGCGGCCTCGAGCAATTGGGCGATGGCCCCATGGCCTCTTCCAACCAGGCCAAGCAGTTTGACCGCCTCGACATGTTCGCGAAGATTTTCGCTCCGCCTCCGGTAAAGTTCGCCGACGCCGACCTCGAAAAATTCCTTTCGAATTCGACCATCCTCAAAGGACCGCCGTTCCTGTTCGACGTCCGCACCGACTACGTGAAGCTCACCAACGACACCGTCATGGTGCCGCTGACACTGCAGATTCACAACAAGGACATGACGTTTACCACCAAGGACGGCTACTCGAAGGCCACCGTCAATATTCTTGGCCGCGTCTCGAACCTCAACCATCGCGTGGTGCAGACCTTCGAAGAGACGGTAAACGTCGACGCAACCAGCGATCTGCTGGCGCGCAAGCAGAATGAAGTGTCCGTGTACTGGAAGGCGCTTCCTTTGCGGCCAGGCCTGTACAAGGTTGAAATCGCCATCAAGGACGTCAACAACCCAGAGCACATTGGCACCTGGAAGCGCAGCGTCAATGTACCCAAGTACGACGACGACAAGCTTTCGGCATCGTCCCTGATCCTGGCCGACGTCATGGAGCGGGTTCCGTCCAAGGACATCAGCCTGGGCAACTTCGTCATCGGCAACACAAAAATTCGGCCACGGGTTCCCCCCACCGTCTCCACTCCTGTAACATTTCATCGCGGCCAGAATCTCAACTTCTGGATGCAGGTATACAACCTCGGTATCGGCAAAGACCAGAAGAACGATGCTACGATTGACTACCAAATCCTCGACCTCGCAACCAACAAACAGATCCTGGACACACAGGAAAGTGCGGCCAAGCTGAACCCGAACGCAGACCAGTTGACGCTGGAAAAGAGCATGCCCCTGGCAAGTCTGCAACCCGGCAAGTACCAGGTGACGATCAAGGTGAACGACGGCAATCTCAAGCAGCAGATTGTGCAATCGCAACCCTTCAACGTCGAGCAGTAGGGGACTCGCGTCTGTCATCGACAGGGAAGAAGGCCACGTCTAACGTAGTTGGCGATGGCTGTTCCCGTGCAGATGCACACTTTCGGAGAGCAGTGAGCGCGCAAGCCAAATGAGGGCGCGGTAATGCGAAGCCGGACCAGTATGTTTACGATCCTGGCGCTGACGATATCGTTGGCGGCGCCGGGATTTGGTGTGTCCTGCATTGCGGCTTCCGGGACTGCCTCGTCCCGTAGCGCCATTCTCAGCGGCGTCGTCCGCGACTCCCAGGGTGTGCCCCAGATGGGCGCCATCATCCAGCTGCTCACCGCCGACGCCACGACCGTTGCTACCGCCTTTACCGACGATCACGGCCGTTACATCATCCATGCCGTCCTGCCCGGCAGCTATCAGCTTCGCGCGACTGCGGCTTTCTTCCTCCCCACATCCCGGCAGAATGTTCGTTTGCTGGCCGGCGCGCAGGCCATCGTCAACCTCACGATGAGCACCATGTCCGAAGCCGCCAACTGGCTTCCAGCGCAGAAGCGCCGCGCCGAGGAGCCCGTCGACGACTGGAAATGGACGCTGCGCTCCGCCGCCAACCGCCCGCTGTTGCGCCTTGCCGATGACGACGTCCTCGTCTCCTCCAGCGCCGACAACGCGCATAAATCCTCCACTCGCGGTGAAGTCGTTGTGAGCAGCGGCGACGGTGGCTTTGGACAGGGCGGCATCCACCAGGTCCTTCTGCTCGCTCGCACCATTGAGAATGGCGACGGCACCGTGTTGCGCGCCGATGTCTCCGGTTCGCGCTCGCCCTACCCGGTGTCTCCATCGGCCGAGATCGTCGCCGGCTACGAGCGCCGCTCTCCCTTCGGCGGCAGTACCCGTCTCGTCACCAGTTTCCAATCTCATCCTGAGCTCACCGACGGAACCACCGCCGGCGGCCAGATCATGCGCATGGCCAGCACCGAGGAGTTCAAGTTCGGCGACACGGTCGTCCTCGACGCCGGAAGCCTGCTGAAGGCCGAGCGGATGGAGTTTACGCGCCTCTCCACCGAGCCGTTCCTGCGCCTCGAGGTTCACCCGTCCGATGGCCTGATGGTCGAGTACCGCTACGCTTCGGGCCGCGACCTGCAAAGCTCCGAAGACCTCGACAACCTGAAGCCCACTCTGCGCCTGTTGACTGACGGCACCGGCCGACCGCTCTCCACCAAGGGCAGCCACCACGAAGTTTCGATCAGCCGCAAGCTCGGCAACCGCGCCATCCAGGTCGCGGCTTATACCGACCACCTCGACAACGTCGCCATCAACGGAAGCGGTGTGCTCGATGCCAAGGACCTCGCCAGCGTTGCCGCGATTCTTGCCGACCCTACTACTGGCCGCTTCGCACTCAGCTCGCCCAACTACAACGGCCACGGTGTGAGTGTCTCTCTGGTACAGCCCATCACACCGTCGCTGGCTGCGTGGTTTGGATACGATCGCGGTACCGCCCTCCAAAGCGATCTGGACCCGACAGCGCCGGTTGCGGGCGCAGTCAAAGGCATCTCCAGCCACAACAGCTACGCCGTCAGCGCCTCGCTGCGAGGCAAAATCCTTCGCACCGGAACCACGGTGCGTACCGAGTACCGCTGGCAGCCGACCCGCACCCTGACCCAGGTCAACGCGTTCAACGCGCCCGACCAGGACGGCTACTTCGGCATCTACGTCCGCCAGCGCCTGTGGTGCGGCCATCTGATCCCGGGCGGCATCGACGCCGTGATCGAAGCCACCAACCTGCTGGAACAGGGCTATCAGCCGGTCGTCGCCAGCGACGGCCACCTGGTTTTCCTGGCCCAGGCGCCCCGTGCCATCCAGGGCGGCTTCGCTTTCAACTTCTAAACTTTTGAATCGCACCTCCGCGTCGCGGCCTCCAAGCCTGTGCGCCTGTACACTCGTTCGAGTGCCCATGCAACACGTGGAGGAATGATGAATCTGGTAGCAATGGACGCCATGTTTGCAGTGATTGGCGTACAAGCAGCGGCAGTGGGCGGGGCATTCGTGCTGCGCTCGCGCGAAAAGCTGTTGCAACGCTATCTGCCGCACCTGCTCAGCCTCGCTGTGGGCGTGCTCCTGACCACCGCTCTGGTGGACCTCATGCCCGAGGCCGTCTCCCAGCTCGGCAACCGGCCTCTGACCTGGATCCTGGTTACCGGCTCGGTCCTCGCCCTCTTCGCGATCGAGAGAATCTTTTCCGCCCTCACCGGCAGCACCACTGAGCCCGAGGTCGGCGAGCTCGGCATAGGCACTCATGTTCACCGTCACGCGCCCGGCCGCCAAGAGCACAGCGCCAAGCCGATGAACCTGGTGCTCGCTGCCATGCTGCACAGCTTCGTCGACGGCGCCGCGCTCGCCACGGCCTTCGTGGCGAGTTCAAGGATCGGCTGGCTCACCGCGATCGCCATCGCGCTGCACGAGATTCCACACCGCATCGGAGACTTCGCCGTCCTCATCCACCTCCGCCAGACCCCGCGCCGCGCCCTCCAGCTCGCCGTCCTGGCCGGCCTGCCATCACTGCTGGGAGTGGCGCTGGTCATGGTAGTCGGCGCCAGCCACAGCGGCAGCATCGCCTACCTGCTACCGGTCAGCGCCGGCAGCTTCCTCTACATCGCCACCGTGAACCTGCTGCCGGAAATCCAGCAGGAGTGCCGGGTCAGTCGTGTGCTGTGGCAGTTGCTCTGGCTGGGCATTGGGGCCGGAATGGTGGCGTTGGTTGTGGGACTGTCAGAAGCCTGAGAGACGCAAGGCGAGAGGGAAGAGGCTATCGCGGTCGGCGCTACACCGCATGATCAGAACTGAGCATTGCCCATTAGCCTCTACGAAGAGGCTTCTTGGGGATGTCGTGTTCTCCCTATTCAGGTTGTTATCTCGACCGGAGCATCCCGGCATTGAGCGGCTGCGGCTAGACATTCTCGTCGGGTAGAAGAATGCAGGGATCTCTCCACTGCGCTGCGCTCCGGTCGAGATGACACCCGTGGGGCAATGGACTCAGGTCCAAGAGGTAACACCGCTATCGGCGCGCTTTCTTGCATTTACCGGGGTAATCTATTCCGTCACCTGAAGCAGCAATGTCCGATAACACATATTCTGTATAGTTCAAGACGGCTGTAATCTGAACCGCTTCCTCTCCACGCGTCCATCTGAGACAATCCGAGCGGAGCCCTCCCCCGGTGTCGACCCTGCATCTCGCCTTCCGCACACTCCTGAAAATGCGCTCCACCGCGCTTGTCGTTGTGCTCACGCTCGCTACCGGAATAGCGGCGAACCTTATTGTCTTTGCCGCAGTGAACGCCGCCTTGATTCGGCCCTTGCCATTCTCTGACCCAGACCGGTTGGTTGCGCTGGAGACCAACATCAATGGCAAGCCCGGCGGCGTCTCCTGGGCCGAGGTCGAAGACCTTGAGCGTGCACCCGCCCTCTTCGAAGGCGCCGCTGCCTATACGAAGCGCACCTGGGCTCTCACCGACCACACCGGCAACGGCCTCGACGTCATTATCTCCGGCATGATTACGCCCGGCTTCTTCCGAGTCCTCCAACCCCACCCAGCACTCGGCACCACATTTACGTCCGATAACGAACCCCGCGTTGTTGTTCTCTCTTATGCTCTCTGGCAAAAACGCTATCACGGTGACCTGAACGTTACCTCCCGGTCCCTTGCGCTCAACGACGTCTCCTATCAGATCGTTGGTGTCCTTCCGAAGACGTTCGATTTTCCTGTTGGCGGCGAGTCCCCTGACCTCTATATCCCCCTCGATCATAAGGATTATTGCTGCCGTTTTGACGCCCGCGGCCTCAGTGGCATTGCCCGCCTCGCTCCCGGCATCTCGCGCGCCACCGCCAGCGAGCACCTCACTGCGATAGCAAAACCCATCGCTTCTGTAGAAAACTATAGACAGTTCAGCTATATAGCTCGATCATTGCAAGCATTTCTTGCAAAAAATTACAGCCGCACCCTGCTGTTCCTCTGGCTGGCCGTCACGCTCCTCGGCATCATCGCGGCCCTCAACGCCGGAGCCGTCCTGCTGGCTCGTTCCCTGCGCAACCTTCACCAATACGCCCTGAAGATCAGCCTCGGCGCCACCGTCCGCCACCTGCTCGCCGAGCAGCTTGCACAGGCCGTCATTCTGGCCGCAGCCGCGAGCGTTCTCGCTGTCGGCCTCGCGCATCTGGCTTTCCGGGTTCTCCGTGCCTCACCGATGTTTCAGCCCCTGCTCGGCCACGCCGCACACTCCGGTTCCCTTTGGGATTGGCGAGTCTTCTGCTTCTGCGTCGCACTTTCGCTCCTCGCGGCGACTTCAGCCTGCGTGCTTCCTCTGGCTATCCTGCGCGGCATGTCACCGGAGCAGGTCCTGCGCAGCCACTCCGGTCTCTCCACTTCGCGCGCCGGCCGCCGTCTCCGCACGACGCTTATCGTCGCTCAACTCGCCCTCAGCGTGGCCCTGTTTTCGGCGGCAACGACCTTTGGCCACGCGCTCTACGGTCTGCTCAGCCAAAACCCCGGTTTCCGCACTCAAGGCATTGTCACGGCAGGTATAGGAGTTCCTGAAGCCCGCTATGACACCGACGACAAGATGATTGCCTTCCACGAGCGCGTGATCGAATCGATTGGCTCGATCCCCGGCGTGCGCCGCGCCGGATTCGCCGGCGGCGCTCCGATCCACCCCTACAGCACCCGCTTTCTCATCGACGGCTCGCCCAATATCCCGATCCCCGACCGTCCCCGCTCGGACATCGCTTTCGTCAACCCGGATATCTTCCCCATGCTCGGCCTGACACTCATCCGTGGACGCAACTTTACCGCTCATGACACTCACAACACTCCACTTGTTGCCATTGTCAATCAAGCCTTCGCGCGGACCTACCTCGACGCCTCGAACCCGTTTCGAAACGGCCTTCGCATCAGCTTCTACAACGGCGAGTCCATGAAGCCCTGGAGCCACTTCTCGATCGTCGGCATTGTCGAAGACAGCCGCAACCGCGCCATCGATACCGCTCCCGAGCCCGAAATCTATATTTCCACCCAGCAGGTCGCGCTTGAGGGTGGTGGCTATTTCCTCGAAACCACCCGGGATGCGGCTTCGCTTGAATCCGAACTCCCTGCCGCAATCTGGCGCGTCGACCCCCTTATCCAGAAAGTCGAACCGGTCGCGCTCCAGCAGCGCATCGAAAGTGGCTTCGCCAGCCAGCGCCTGACGCTCTTCCTTTTTCTTGGCTTCGGAGCCGTCGCTCTCACATTAGCCGCAACCGGTCTCGGAGCTGCCATCTCTGCCAGCGTCTCTGAGTCCACGAAGGAAATTGGAATCCGCACGGCACTTGGCGAACCTCGCCGCAGCATAGCCACGCGCATCCTCCAAACCGCCCTCACCCGCACTCTGATCGGAACCACCTGCGGTATCGCCGGCTCTATCGCCCTCTCGCGCATCGCCAGCCTCCGCATCGGCCGGAATTCATCCATCGACCTCACTGCCTTGGCAGCGAACATCGTCCTCATGCTTCTGATCGCCACCGTCGTCAGTCTCCTTCCCGTCCGGCGTGCCCTCCGCATCTCGCCGGTCGAGGCCCTCCGGACAGAGTGAATGCCGGTGGAGAGGAAGGCAATTGAGTCGCTCCGGCTGTGCCTGCGCTCCGGCCTGCGGCAGCAAGGAAGCGTCTTCGACGCGGCTGTTTTTGGCCCAACTGAAGTTGGGCCCTACCTGGAAGATGGTGGTCGTCCGTTGGAATTGGCGAGCCGGAGATTCGGGAATCGTCAAAGCGATGGAGTGCCTGGGTTCGGGTGCGTGAGACAGCATATGTGACAGACCAAGCCAAGATGCCCGCGGAAGGAAGCGGGTCGATACGGTCATCGGTTTACCCGTGACAATATGGCCGCCCCCTCACTACGCTCTACCCTCTATCCTCTAAACTCTGCTTTATGCGCATCGTGCAAGCGGTCTTCGGGGTGTTCCATCATTTCGAACTCGCGCGTGAGCTCGACCGCCGTGGCCATCTGGAGCGGGTCTACTCCACCTGGCCGTGGTCGCGGCTCAAGCGCGAAGGCCTGCCGCACGCCAAAGTCGAGACCTTCCCCTGGCTCCACGTACCGGAGTACCTGCTCCACCGCAGCGGCATCGACTGGCCGTGGGCGACCGATCATCTCGGCTACGCGAACTCCCTCGCCTTCGACCGCTGGACGGACAAACGTATCCCCGCCTGCGACGCCCTGATCGCCATTTCCGGCGCTGGTCTGCTCACCGGAAAGCGCGTTCAGCAACGCGGCGGCGTCTTCCTCTGCGATCGCGGTTCAACCCACCAGCGTTTCCAGCAGCACATCATTACGGAAGAGTTCCGGGTCTGGGGTGTCGACCGGGCGGTTTCGGATGAGCGGGACACTCTTCGCGAGGAACAGATCTACGCACAGGCCGACGCCATCACCGTTCCTTCCACCGCCGCTGCGCGCAGTTTCGCCGCGATGGGTGTGCCCGCCGAAAAGGTGCATGTCATTCCCTACGGCGTTCGCCTCGAAGATTTTTATCCCACCGCCGAACCTACGCCCGGACGCTTCGATGTTCTCTTCGCCGGCGCTGCCGGACTGCGAAAAGGCGTGCCGTACCTGCTTCAGGCGTTCGCCAGCCTCCGCCATCCACACAAACGTCTGCGGATCGCCGGTGCCATTCTCCCCGACCTGAAAGCCGTCCTCGACCGCCTGCCACAGGATCAAGTCGAGTTCCTCGGCGTCGTCCCGCAGGATCGTCTGCGAACCCTCATGAGCGACAGCCACATCCTCGTCCTGCCGAGTATCGAAGAGGGCCTCGCGCTCGTCCAGGCACAGGCGATGGCGTGCGGCTGTCCTGTGATTTGTTCCACCAATACCGGAGGCGAAGATCTGTTTACGGACGGCGTCGAGGGATTTATTGTTCCGATTCGCGATTCTGGCGCTCTGGCGGCTCGCATGCAGCAGCTCGCGGACGACCCCGAGTTGCAAGGGACAATGCGCGCGTCCGCGCTGCAGCGGGTGCGATCCATCGGCGGCTGGTCAGAGTATGGCGACCATTGGGAGCGGCTATTGCTTGGCTTGGTGGCACGCTGAGCTAGCGTAGGGGCGCAGATTCCCTTCGGGAATGACAACAAATGCGCCAAGTTTCACCAGGGAACCCGTTCAGCATCCACCGCCGACGAAGTGGACGATCTCCAGCTTGTCGCTGCTGCGTACCGCTGTCTCTGCCCACGCCGACCGCCGGACGATCTCGCCGTTCAGCTCCACCGCGACCCGGTCGCTCTTCAACTCCAGCGCCCCAATCACCACATCGAGCGGAGACGGATCGCCTACGCCTTCCAGCGCCCGCGCCTGCCCATTCAACTGCACCGTAAGGCCTTGATCCATAGCTTCCAGCCTAGCAGTTGCAGCCGACGGAAATCTTTTCTCACACTAATTTGAGCTGCCGCGAGACAGCGGCGTATCCTTCGGGTTGAACCTGTTGGTGGCAGGAGATTCCTCTATGCACGCTTCCTTTTTCCTCGGCTCTCCGCGTTTTGTTCTCGTGGGTCTGCTGGTGCTGCAACTTTCTCTGCCGGCCGCGCTGACAGCCCAGATGCAGCAGGAACCCGCCATGAAGCCGGTGGCGGCCAGCCCATCAGAACCCGGCGCGCGTCTCGCGGGCGACGAAAAATTGCTGCAGGTCCTCAACCGCTTCACCTATGGCCCCCGGCCCGGGGACCTCGAGCGACTGCGCTCCATGGGCATCAACGCCTGGTTTCAGCAACAGCTCAATCCCGCTACCATCGACGATAGCGCCCTGGATAAGCGACTCGCCGATTACCCGGCCATGCAGCTTCCACTCAACCGCTTGATGGAGATGTATCCCAACAACCAGATGATCCGCCAGACGATGAACGGCCGCGCCGGCGCTCCCGGTGGCGCAGCCGAGCACGCGATCTACGCCGACCAGATGGAGCGTTACAAGGCCCGGAAGAACAATGGCAAGGATAACGCCCCCGACGCCCAGGCAGCCCCCTTGCCCAAACCCGCCGCCGAGATACTTGCCCTTCCGCCCGACCAGCGCTTCAAGGAACTCTGCAAGCTCAATATCCCGCAGCTCCGCGAGTTCCGCCGCACGCTCACCCCCGCCCAGCGCGACCACATCACGGACGGCATGACGCCTGCGCAGACCGAGGCTCTCGCCGCCTTCGAAGGCCCGGCCAGAGTTGTTGAAGCCGAAGACATCCAGGTAAAGCTGCTGCGCGACATCTACACAGAACGTCAGCTCAACGAGATCATGGTTGACTTCTGGCTCAATCACTTCAATGTTTACATGAGGAAATCGCAGGA
>Ga0207125_10010_pt1 | contig 54850 bp, 32 predicted proteins | sample Alteio_BWMinHeat_19_FD_153556 | JGI IMG/M metagenome (GOLD analysis project Ga0207125, IMG submission 153556) | Enriched cells from forest soil in Barre Woods Harvard Forest LTER site, Petersham, Massachusetts, United States -... | ecosystem: Environmental > Terrestrial > Soil > Temperate forest >...
GCAGAAGAAAGCCGTGCAGGTGCCGGAAGAAAGTACAACGGCGTTCTGGCTGAGGTCGGCGACCATGACGGGGGTGCTGGAAAAATGGGGCAGAATAAGCGGCGGAGTGAAGTTGATTGTCCCACCGGAGATCGAGGTAATGGTAACCGCTTCCGAATCCACCGTCATGACATCCCCACTGCTCCAGCCCGTAATCGGCGTATTGACCGTGATGCTGATGTCCGTCGGATTGGCATTCGCCGTCGCGGTCGTATAGGGCGTCTTCGTACTGCCGTAGACAATAAAGCTGCCGCCGGTGCTGATGGTCAAACCATATTGGCCGACCGCGTTTCCATAGGCGAGAACAAGGGTCGCGGTGGAACCCGCAGGGATCGGGTTGGCGGCGGTCCCGAGGGTCAGGGTGCCGCCGTTGCTGACCGTGATGTTGCCGCCGGTGACCGTCAATGTGCTGTTCGCCACCGTGCTGAACTGCAGCGTGACGTTCACCGTCGTGGTGCTGGTAGCGGCGCTGGAGATATCCACCGTCACCACATGCCCCGTCTGGATCGTGACAACGGAGCAGCCCGTGGGTACGGTGTTCACGTCCCAGGTCGTTGGATTGGACCAGTTACCGCTTTGCGCACTGATATGGGTCGAACAGGCATAGATGGCCATCTGGGTCGAACCCAGGACGACATAGTTCGGGAAAGCGTCCCAGTTCAAGCTGCCGACGCGCAGATAGTAGGTGGCCGGAGAGATCAGTCCGGTGATCGTCAGCGTAGATAGTGAGACGGAGGAAGTGACCGAAGAAATCACTGCACTGCTGAAGTCACTGTTGGTAGAGACATCCAGCTCATACCCTTCGGATGTCGCGGACGAAGGGGAAACCGGCAACGGAATCCAGTTCACGATCAGGCTTGAACCATACACCGCATAGATCTGGGCGCCCGAAACCAAATTCGTGAGAGTCGAGCGGGAGGTAGGGAAAGGACTGACGTAAATCGTCGTTCCATCGGCCCAGAGCGCACCGACACGCCAATAATAGGCGGTGTTGGAACTGAGGTTGATGTCCGTCAGCGACGTGACGCTGCCGCTCGGCGTTGCGGTGGAGAAGGTCGTTCCAGTAAAGTCATTCGCCGTAGAGGCATCGACCCGATAGCCGTTGTCTGAATTCGCTGAGGTCCAGCTCACGGTCACGCTGGTGTAATGGACAGCAAACGCCACGTTGCCCACGCCGGATGTCCCACTCCAGGTGACCTTATTGGTGCTGGGGTCTTCGCTGTCGGAGTTCGGTCCGGCGCGCGCTCCTGACCACCGCTTGAAGAACCAGCTCAAGTTGGTTTCCTGGGTCGCGCGGACGCTGTAGTTGTAAGTGGCCGGCGGGTTGTTGTTATCGAACACCATGCCATAAAAGGTCGCGTTTGAAGTTAGATTGGTTGCGGTGATATAGGCGCTGGTAGAACTATTGGCGCTGGCCCCTCCCGTATCGAAGGTCGAGCTGGCGAGGGTGACGCCCGCAGAGCCGTATAACTGCAACCCTTGTTCGTCCGCGTGACGGACCACCGCGTTGGTCAGATTTAATGCACCGGAGTCAACAAAGATGTAGTAGGTCGCGCCCGCACCTAGCCAGTCGATCACAGTCGGAGCCGTGGAGAGACCGATCGCTTCAATCCCGCCGGAGGAGGTGATTTCGAGCTTGGAGCGGGTGCCACCGGTCGAGGGTGCAAACTGCAATTTTTTCTGGACGTTCTGATCCTGGGACGCCGCCACCAGGGCAAAGTCAGCCCGGTCGCCCGCAGAGGCCGCGGTATTGCCAATCGTTAAATGGAATTGCACCGGGGAACCACAATCGGCATTGTTGTTAATCGGGATGCTGCAGAGCGTCCCCGATGTCGAAGAACCGGTGACATTCCAGTTGGCGCCGTCGTACTGGATCGAGATCACCTGAGTCACGGCGTTCGTATCGGACGTCGAGTTCACTGTGAAGTTCGATGCAGCTTCAGCGCCCTGCACGACATTGATGAAGGGGACGGTCGACGCATAGATCTGGTTGGCGTAATCCAGCGTCAGTGTCGAACCGGAAACCTGATAGTCGCCATAAATCTGGACGGCGCCCCAGGTGCTGTAGTTTATGAGATAGCTGGTCGGCGATGAGGCAAAGGTGTAGGCAGTCCCCGGAGCTGGATTCAATAAACAATTTTTCAGAGTCAGAGCATTATTAAAAAAGACTGAAATTTCTTTGGTGTCCGGTGCAGGCGCCGTGGTGCTGGAATACCCGATGTTGCAGGACACGAAGGTCTCTCGGGATCCGGTAAGAGACAGGGCCTGTTGCGTATTCGAATAGATACTGTTCGAAAGCATGACATCGTCGTACCCGTTCACGTCGATCCCGGTGTTGTTGGCATAAATGAGGTTTGAAGCGACGATGTTATTGGAGGAGATCGACCGGAGTCCGGTGCTATTATTATGCAGGCTGTTGAAACTGATGGTATTTGCACCCCCGGGATAAATTCCCCAGAAACCGGACTTATAAATATTATTCCCGCTGATGATATCGTGGCTCCCGCCATTGATGCCATCACTGTAGGGGAAATCATGAAGCAGGTTGTTTGAAATCGTGTCATGGAGCCCGCCGGGGTTGATTCCATTGCCTGTCCCGTTAAAGACAGCATTCGAAAGCATTTTGTTGTTATTGCTAAAGCCTCTAATTCCCTCGCCTGCCATGCCGTAGATGGCGTTGGCAAGCATGGTGGTGTTGTCGCTGGTTGCGTAATAGAGGCCGTAATTCGCCGGTACAGCGATGACGTTGTACGCGAACGTATTGTTGGGTGAGTTATTGACGTAGATACCGTAGGCGCTGTTACGGATGCTGGAACTCGACACACTGCCTAGCGCCGACTCGAAGTCAATTCCTTGCGATAAATAATCGAATTCACCGTAATTGAGCGAGAAATTCGCGGCGGTTGCGGATTGATTCTTGATAAAGGCAGCGTTGCTCCCGCTGAACACGGTGTTCGTCCCCGAGGAACGGACAACGACGTTATGGGTGAGATTCGCGATAACGATCGGATTAACCGCCGAGTGAGTCAGAGTGGGGGGGCTGATCGGGATCGTAAGACCCGACGGGACACCGTTGATCGTGACAGGTTCTGTATCGATCGAAATAATGTCTCCCTGTTGCCACCCCGTAGCCGCGCCCACATCGATCTGGGTGCTGGCCGGTGTGATATCACCGCCGCTGTGGTTGGTCCCCAGAGTCCAGGATGTTTTTGTGGAGCCGTAGACCGTGAAAGTTCCGCCGTTGATATCAGTTAAGCCGAAGGCGCCGGCCGTATTTCCATACGAGAGAATGAGATAGGCCGTGGTCCCCGTGGGGATCGGGCTGGCCGCGGTACCCATGTCCAACGTGCCGCCGTTATTGATGATCATGTTGCCACCGACCTGTGCTAAGGTCGCGCTGGCGGATCGGCTGAACTTCAGCGTGCCGTTGATTGTTGTCGTGCTGGCGGCGCCATTAAGGGTGTCGAGTGTCACGGTGTTCCCTATCGCGATCGTCACCGGGTTGCAGGAGGTCGGTACAATCCCCAGGTTCCAAGTGCTCGTTGACGACCAGGCCGAGCTGGCCACCGAGGTGAGGGCGGAACAGTTAATCAGTTGAGAAACGCCGTTCGAGGTCACGGCTCCCCCGGTTGTGACCGCCGCAACGTAACGGAAATAGGTCGTCCCCGTGGTCAGACCGGTTTCGGTGTAAGAGGTTTGGTTGGCCGCGATCGTTGTCGTGCCGGCGATCAGGGTGAACGGCCCGGTGGAGGTCGGCGCGCCATATAGTGCGAATCCGAATTCATTAGAGGAATTGTCGTTCCAAGCCCAGCCAATCTGAGTAGGCGCAACGGTCGCGGCATGGAAATTCGTTGGCGCCTGGACTTTGCCGCGCGGGTTGCCGCCCATCGGCGCCGCAAACCCTGCACCGGTCCAGTCGGCGTACTTCCAATTCAAGCCGTTGTCCGTATAGATGATGTGGACATTGCCGGAGCCATCTAAGGCAATGGCCGGGAAATGACCCTGAGATCCCAAGGAATCGACCGTCGTTGTGGACCAGCTCGTTCCATTGAAGTCTGCGGTATTGAGGTCATCCTGGTTGATTGTGTTGTAAGCCACGTGGGGGTTGCCGGTCCCATCCAAAGTGATTGCTGAATTGTGTGGGTTGTCTCCAAACTCAATGGTGGATGTGATCCAACTGCTTCCATTAAATTGAGCGTAGTTAATCCCACTGCCGCGGTCGGTATACGAAATTCTCCCGTAGCCATTTCCATCGAGCGCCAGACTAGGAGGGTAATCCGATCCAAAGTTTGTGCCGATTTTGGTGGTCGACCAGGTCCCCGCACTGGCTGTCGCAAACATCAGGTCGTAGTTGCTCTTCGTGTAGGCGATCGCTGGGTTTCCAGCCGCATCCAACGCCAGAGATACACCACGCAGGGCACTGAAATTGTTGGTGTCAACGGTCGTCGAGGACCATGTCACGCCATCTGTGCTCGACGCATAGGCGAGTTTGGAGTTGCCGGTTGGGGAGACATAAGCAATGCTGATATTCCCGGCTGCATCGACAGCGATGGAGGGATGGATATTGATCGCGCCGCTGGCATCGACCGTCGAAGAGGACCAGGTGATGCCATTGAATTTCGCATATTTTAACGAGCTAGAAGCGGTATTAAAATACGCCAGATGCACATTCCCTGCTCCATCCAAGGCCAGCGAGACTTGTCCCGGACCCGTTTCCAGGAAAACCGGTGAACCCCAACTGGTTCCGGTCCGCTTGATGTAATAAAGGCCGTAGTTCCCACTCACGAAGGTGGTAAAGGCAGCGTGGGTATTGCCACTCTGATCAATGGCCAGGCCCATTCCGATATCTGAATTAACGAAGGTGGCTGTGTAACCGACCTGAAACGCGAAAGGAGAGTTGTACGCGGCCGCCGTCGTCGATGTTGCCGATCCAACCGACCAATTGCCCGCCGGATCTTTCATCCAAACGCGGAAGAAGGTAAAAGCATTCGTCGAAATGGAAACGTTATACGAGACCTTGGTCCCGGGCACAACACCCGATGTTGAGACCACGACTTGGGCGGTTCCGGTCGACCAGCTGAAAGTATTTGGCTCGCTGGAAGTGTACTGAATCGCGAACTGGCTTCCTGAACCTAACGTTCCGGTGTAGCCATCGTCACCGGGTTCTATCCATGACACCGTCACGGTGTTGGAGGAACCGGATTGCCAGGCCGCGACACCGGTGGAGATGCCGGGGGGGATTGTGCTAGGGCCCCAGACGACATTGTTCACATTAGGATCTTCCTGGTCGAAGTTCTCACCGCCGCGTGCGCCCGACCAGCCAGTGAAGAACCATGACAAATTAGCTTCCGTGCTCGCCCAGACGTTGTAGTTGTAGGTGCCGGAGGACCAGGTGTTGTTGAATACCATCCCGTAATAAGTCGCAGCGGACGTCAAACTGTTGGCTGTAATATAGGTAGAGGTGGAGCTGCCGCCGCCGGTCCCCGCCAGGTCGAAGGTCGAGCTGGACATACTGATAATGCCACCGGTCCAGAGCTGCAATCCCTTCTCATCGGCGTGGTTGACAGTCGCGTAGGTCAGGGTCAAAGCGCCGGAATCCACAAAGGTATAGAAGGTGGAGCCGCTACCCAGCCAGTCGATCAGGGTGGGAGCGGTCGATACGCCCACCGCATGGAAGCCACCGGTGGAGTTGATCTCTAATTTTGAGCGGCCGTTGTTGAGCGCGGTTCCGGTCTGGGCAAACTGCAGTTGCTTTTGTTTGTTCTGATCGTTGGAAGCACCGATCAGACCGAAATTCACGACATCACCAACGGCATGGGAACCTTGTGTAAACGTCAGGTTAAACTGAGGTGTCGCGCTGGGGAAAGCGGTCGCACCAATCGTTCCGCTGAAGGTTCCCATGGAGCCGGTGTTGGAGCCGGTCACCTGCCAGGTCGTACCGACGGTATTGGTGATGGTGACGAGCTGGGAGACCACATTGGAATCGACAGCGATCGTGACAGAGGCGCTGTTCCCGTGACCGGACATATCCACCGGAGTGGTGGCCGTAGAGGCATAAAGCTCATTGGCATAGTCCAGGGTCAGCGTGGAACCGGAAAGTTGATAGTCCCCGTAGAGTTGCACGATCCCGGTGTTAGTGGTGTAGTTGAGTAAATAGCCGCCTGCTGTATTGAAATTGGCGATTCTGATTCCAGGGGAAGAATACACCAAGGTATTTTTAAACACGACCCCCGCGGCTGAGGCTGGCTCATAATCGTGCGCGGCATTCGGTGAGGCGACCGATGTGCTGGAATATCCGATCTTACAATCGAAACAGGTTGCAGCCCCCGCGGCTATGTAAAGTCCATCATTCAAATTGGCATAGAAGGCATTCGAAATGATCGTGGTGTTGTTGGTGGTGCCACCGACCACCTCCATGCCGTTGGCGTTGCCGTACAGGACGTTCGACGCCAGTAGGTTGTTGACTCCGTTGACGTTAATCCCGTCGCCCCCATTGTTATAGGAAAGGTTCAACGCCATGGTATTGTTGGGGGAATTGGTTAATGCAATGCCATGTCCTGTACCGTTGAAGACTGTATTGGAGACGATATAGTTATTGCCACCCGGGTTGTTGCTGGTGACCCCGATATGGGTGTTATCAAACATGTTGGAGGTGAGGCTGTTGTAATAGCCATACATGTCCACCCCTACGGAGCCGTTGGCGACCAACGCATTCGAGGTCAGGGTATTGTTGTTGGAAATGTTCACTTCGACCCCGACGCTATTCGCGTAGAAGACGTTCGACGTCAACGTCGCGCTGGACGATAAGTTCAAGTAAACACCATAGGGATTACCTCGAATAGTCGAGCTTGAAATGGACCCCGTGACGCTGGGGCTTCCGCCGTCTCCGCCCACGCCATCAAAGGTGATCCCACAATTCCAATTACCGCAGCTGTTCTTCCCTAGATAATCGAATTCCCCGTAGGTAACACTAAAACTAGTGGCGTTGGTCACCAGGTTTTGTAGATAAGCCGTGTTGCTGGCGGTGCTGGTTCCGGAAGAACGCACGACGGCGTTGCGGCTTAAGTTGCTCACCAGCACCGGGTTGGTCGAGGCCGTGATATGGTTAGATCCGAGACCGGGGGTGAACCCGACGCTCCCGCCCGAAACCGAGGTGATGGTAACGGCCTCGGTATCTATAGCGATAAGATCGCCGACGCCCCAGCCGGTGATCGGCGTGTTGACGGTAATGGACGTTGCGCTCGCGTTGGCGCCGGTTGGGGCGGTGGTCCAGGGCGTGCGAGTCGTGCCGTAAACGACGAAGTTACCGCCGTTGGCAATCTGGAGTCCATACTGTCCGGCGGAGCTTCCGTAAGCCAGGACTAGGGTGGCGGTGGAGCCCGGTTGAATCGGGCCAGACAGAGTACCGATGTTCAACGTTCCGCCCGCGGCAACCGTCATACTGCCATTCACCACGGTAAAGCTGCTGGTTTGCGTGGTGCTGAACTGCAGCGTGCCGTTGACCGTGGTCGTGCTGGCGGTGGCGCTGGAGATGTCGAGAGTGACAACATTCGGGGACACGATAGTAACGGAGTTGCAGATGCCGGGGACCGTGCCGATGTTCCAGACGGTCGGATCGGACCAATTACCGGTCTTGGTGCTCGAGGCCGCCTGCGACATCTCGGCGCTCACCGCCGTAAAACTCGCGGGGGAACTCTGGTTGTTGTATTCAGTCGCGATCCAGTCATCGGAGCGAGCTGTATTTGAAATTCTGATTTCATCAAGATTTCCTGACCAGGCGCCCCCGCCGCCACTGACCTCGCCTGCCCACAGCGCCGTCCCATCCATGGCGCTGGAGCTGACGGTGTTGCTGGCTTTGATCGAGCCGTCACCGATAATGTCGTGGGTGGTTCCCGTCCTCTTCGAGCAGAGGTAATGCCATGCGTTATCCGATAGCGTGACAAAGACGCCGTAGGGACCGCTTCCTTCTTCAACGCCACCCCCGAACTTGTTCGCCGTGTTATCGGCTCCCATCCAGAAGCCGGTGTTGTAACTTTTGTCCAAGATTCTGTCATAGCTGGCGTGTGTTCCCGTGTAGTAAATCCACGCACAGGCCGTAAAATCGCCCAAGACCGTTGTGATCGGAGTCGTTATATATTGGTTCCCGGAGAAAGAAGCAGCACCGTCCACCTGACCGGGCGTAGCTGTTGGAGAGTTCCCCAAAGTGCCATTATTGCCGTTAGCGGTGGAATCGTTGGGGCTCAGTGTGGATCCATTGGGCAAATGATAGACCCCGACAAAGTTGCTGTCCCATGTCCCGTGCACATCCTGCTGGTCGGCAGCGCCGGCGTTGCCGTAGTACATATAGATCACGGTATCAGTGGTGTGGGAGACGGTTGAAACCTTGACCCAAGCGATGAGGTTCCCGGTGGTGGCGGTGTAGGTTTCGATTTCGTGGCTGAATTGGGTAACACCGTCGGCACTGGTAAAGAGGATGTCCGTTCCATCGTTCTTGCCGACATGGCCGCCCGAGCCGGTGTATTTCAAGTCCGCAGAGGTCGTGCTGATCAACACCGGGAAGTTGTTCTGGTCGGTGTTGTTAATCGTCCCCACCTGGGTGTGATCGATCGTAATCTTCTTCCGATACAACCAGGTGCAGTCAACCCACCCGTTGGGGTGCGCTAGCGTAGTGACGCTGCCGCCTGGGACGGTGATAAAGTTGCGTACCCCATCCCAGTTGATCCCACCCACACGCAGATAGTACGGCGTCGAAGCCGAGAGGCCGCTGACGGTTAATGTGCTCAGGGCGACATTGGTTGTCGAAGACGATTTAATTGTCCCCGTAAAATCGCTCGCCGTCGAAGCGTCAAGCTCATAGCCCTGAGCGGTGTTCGCTCCCGAGCCCGAGCTGAAGGCGGCCCAGTTGACCGTAATCGAGGTTAATGCCTCTCCGGCGGCCTGGGCTCCCGTCAGCAAGCTGGTCAAGGTGCTTGTGCTGAGCGTAGTCGAAGCGTAACTGGTGGTCGGGTCATAGAGCGTGCCGGCGCGCAAGTAGTAGGTCGTATTGGGTGCCAGTGCCTGAATCCCGGCGCCGTCCACGAGCGACGTGGCTGCGCCGTTGGAGGTCGTGGTCGTGATCAAGGTCCCGGTAAAGTCATTGGCGGTGGATGCATCCACGACAAATGCCGGGAGGCCTCCCGGGTTGGTCCAGGTGACCTGGATCGTGCTGACGCTGACGGTTCCAATTGCGGGATTGCCCGGGAGTCCCCCTACGGTCGAAGTGCTTGGCAGCGGCATGATAGCGATGTTTAACAGATTGCTCCCCGTTATCGCGACCGCCGTTCCCAGGACGGGCGTGGTCTTCAAGTTGTTGATCGGCCAGACATTGCTGCCGGCCACCACCCAGGCGGTGTTGCTGTCCGGTGTGATAGCGATTTTATAAGGACCGCTCATTCCGCCGACCGCCGTTCCCAGTGTGGGAGAGGATTTTAAGTTGTAGATGGGCCAGGCCTGGCTAACGTCCGTCACCCAGGCGGTGCCGCCGTCCGGCGTGATGGCGATGCCATAGGGGTTGACCATCCCGGTGACCGCCGTTCCCAGGAGGGGCGTGGTCTTCAAGTTGTTGATCGGCCAGACTTTGCCATAGTAGTCCGCCACCCAGGCGGTGTTGCCGTCCGGCGTGATCGCGATGGCGTTGGTGTAGGACATCCCCGTGACCGCCGTGCCCAGCGTGGGGGCGGTCTTCAAGGTTTTGATCGGCCAGGCATTGCCCAACTCGTCCGCTACCCAGGCGGTATTGCCGTCCGGCGTGATCGCGATGTCCCGAGGGCCGGTAATCCCAGTGACCGCCGTGCCCAGCGTGGGCGTTGACTTCAAGTTGTTGATTGGCCAGACTTTGTTCCCATTGAAGTCTACCACCCAGGCGGTGTTGCCGTCGGGTGTGATCGCGATGTCGATGGGGGCTGTCATCCCCCCGATCGTCGTGCCCAGCGTGGGGGTGGTCCTTAGATTATTCACTTGCCAGGCATTGCCAATGCCGTCCGCCACCCAGGCGGTGTTGCCGTCGGGTGTGATCGCGATGTGCTGGGGGAAGGTGCCATTGTTGATGGCCGTGCCCAGCGTGGGGGTGGTGTTCAAGTTATTGATCGGCCAGGCTCTGCCTTGGTTGGTCGGCACATTGCCCACCACCCAGGCGGTCGTGCTTCCGGCAGCCCCTACGTAGACCCAGTTCGCAACGCCTACCCGGTTAACCCCGCCCACTCGCAGGAAATACGCCACCCCGGGAGTCAGACCTTGCACTGTCAGCGTGCTCAAAGCAAGACTCGCGGTCTGAGTGGAGGCGGCGCCCGAACTGAAGTCCGTGAAGGTGGAGGCCTGGAGGATGTAGCCTTCCCCGATCCCCAGCGCCGTCCAGTTCACGGTGATGCTGGTCGGATTGATCTGGTAGGCTTGCGCGTTCTGCACCAGTCCTGTGAGGGTGACCGTATCCAGCGACGTGCTGTAGACCGTGGTTCCATTGTAGAGCGCGCCGGCGCGCAGGTAGTAAGTGGTGTCGACCGCCAAATTCGCCGCGGAGCTAACAATTAAGGATGTGGCGGAGGTGCTGGGTGTCACGGCGTTGAAAAGCGTTCCGGTAAAGGTGGAGGCGGTGGAAGCTTCCAGATCAAATCCCACGGTTCCGGCCGGAGGGGTCCAGGTGACCTGGATCGTTGCGCTGCTGATCGTTCCAAACGCGGGACTGCCCGGGGCCGCTCCGAGCGCGGTGAGGGTGCTGCCGAGCGCTGCCCAGTTATAGGTGCCGATGGGATCCAGGCCGCTGACCCGCAGATAGTATGTGGTATTACCGTATAACCCCTGGACGGTGAGTGTGCTCAGGGCGATGTTCGGCGTGAGCGAGGAGCCGGCGATAGCGGAGAAGTCTGAAGCGGTGGAGGCCTGCAAGACATAGCCTATTCCGGTCGTGAGCGCCGTCCAGTTGGCGGTGATGCTGGTGACGTAGACATTCGAAATCTGGCCGTTAGTGATGGCATCGGGCAGAGTCGAGTTCACAAAGATAGGTGTAATCGCGATAGCGCGAGGGCCGCTGGCCGTCATGCCGGTAACGGCCGTTCCCAATGTGGGGGTCGTTTTTTAAATTGTTCACCGGCCGGGCTTTGCCGCTGTTGTCCGCCAGCCAGGCGGTGTTGCCGTCAGGGGTGATCGCGATGCTTTCGACAGTACCCATCCCCGCTACGGCTGTTCCGAGTGCGGGGGACGTCGTTAAATTGTGGATCGGCCAGGCTTTGCCGCCATTGACAGCCGCCACCCACGCGGTATTGCCGTCGGGCGTGAGGGCGACGCCCTCGGGGTTGCCTGTGATCAAAACGTGTGTTCCCAGAGTGGGAGAGGTTTGTAAGTTGTTGATCGGCCACGTATAGCCATTGAAATCCGCTACCCAGGCGGTGTTCCCATCGGACGTAATGGTGATGGTGTTGGGCGCGCTCATCCCGTTAACGGCGGTCCCCAGGGTGGGGGTGGTCTTTAAGTTGTTGATCGGCCAGGCTCTGCCGCCAAAGAAGGAATCCACCACCCAGGCGGTGTTGCCGTCTGGCGTGATGGCGATCCCAGTGGGTGTAGCGAATGTTTCCATCCCCGTCACAGGCGTTCCCAAGGTCGGGGTGGTTTTTAAATTGTTGATCGGCCGGACTGCGGCGCCACCGATGTTGCTGTCCGTCACCCAAGCGGTGTTGCCGTCGGGGGTGATCGCGATGCCGTTGGCGTTAAATCCCACACCGGTAACGGCTGTTCCCGAAGAGGGGGTCGTCCTTAAATTGTTGATGGGTATAGCCTTGTTGTTGCCCACTACCCAGGCGGTGTTACCGTCCGGCGTGATGGCGATGGCGTCGACGTTGGCCAACCCCGTAACGGCCGTTCCCAGTGTCGGGGTAGTGGTTATATTGTTGATCGGCCAGACTTCAGAGCCAGCCGAATCGACTACCCAGGCGGTGGTGCCGCCAGGGCCGCCTAAATACGCCCAGTTCACCACCCCGAGGCGGTTCACTCCGCCCACCCTCAAATAGTAGTCTACCGCCGGGGTCAGACCCTGCAGCGTGAGCGTGCTCAAAGCGATGCTGGGGGTCTGGCTGGAGACGGTGATCAAACTGAAGTCTGAGACGCTGGAGGCCTGGAGCAGGTACCCTTCTCCGACACCCAGCGCCGGCCAGTTGACCGTTACGCTGGTTGAAAGCAATTGGTAGATCTGCGGCGTGACCAGGTCGGTCCACGTGTCGGTAGACAGCGTGGTGCTGTAGAGCGTTGTCCCGCTGTAAAGCGCTCCGACCCGTAAATAATAGGTGGTATCAAAGGCGAGGGCCTGTGCCCCGGCGCCATCAATCAAGGAAATCGCGGCGGTGTTGGTGGTTACGGTGGTAATCAACGTCCCCGTAAAGTCGTTGGCGGTAGAAGCCTCTACGTCAAAGCCGGTCGTACCGCCTAGCAGCGTCCAGGTGACTTGGATCGTTTTTCCGCCGATCGTTCCCAGAGCGGGATTGGCCGGAGCCCCCATGTGAGTGAGCGTGCTGCCCAGAACGGACCAGGTATAGGTCCCCGCGGGATCCAAACCGCTGACCCGCAGGTAGAAAGTGGTATTGCTGGCCAGTCCGGTAACGGTGAGCGTGCTTTGCGTGATGTCCGCGGTCACCGAAGAACCGGCGGTGGCGGAAAAGTCACTGGCGGTGGAGGCTTCCAGGCGATAACCCAGCCCGGCGGAGAGCGCCGTCCAGTTGGCGGTGATGCTGGTCACATACACGTTTGTGATTTGACCGTTCGAAATCGCACCGGTCAGCGTCGAGTTCACCGCCATCGGCATGATGGCGACGTTGGTGGGTGAACTCATCCCGCCGACAGCAGTCCCCAGGGTGGGTGTGGTCTTTAAGTTGTTGATCGGGAAGGCTCTATTACCGGAGTAGTCCGCCACCCAGGCGGTGTTGCCATCCGGCGAGATGGCGATGCCGAGGGGATAAGTCATCCCGGAGATGCCTGTACCCAGGGCAGGGGAGGTCTTCAAGTTATTGATCGGCCACGCTTTTGCGGCCAAGTAGTCTACCACCCAGGCGGTATTGCCGTCTGGAGTGAGGGCGATACGATAAGGCGAATTCATCCCAGTGACGGCAGTCCCCAGAGCAGGTGTGGTCTTTAAATTATTGATCGGCCAAACTTTGCCGGTCGTGGCGTCCGTCACCCAGGCGGTATTGCCGTCCGGGGTAATGACGATCCCGCTGGGGTAAGTAATCCCGGTAAACGCGGTGCCCAGTGTGGGGGAACTCCTCAAGTTGTTGATCGGCCAAACTTTGCCGCCGGTGGAGTCCACTACCCAGGCGGTGTTGCCATCCGGGGTAATGGCGAGGTCACCGGGGCCACCCATCCCAGCGACGGGGGTCCCTAGCGTGGGAGATGTTTTTAAGTTGTTGATCGGCCAGACGTAACCGCCGTTGGTGTCCGACACCCAGGCGGTGTTGCCGTCCGAGGTGATAGCGATGGCGATGGCGCCACTAATCCCAGTGATGGCGGTCCCTAGCGTGGGAGATGTTTTTAAGTTGTTGATCGGCCAGACTTCGTGGCCGGTCAGGTCCGCCACCCAAGCGGTATTGCCATCGGGTGTGAAAGCGATGGCTTCAGGGCCGCCGAATGACATCCCGGTAACAGCGGTTCCCAATGTTGGAACGGTTTTTAAATTGTTGATGGGCCACGCTTTGCCGTTGACGTCAAGTACCCAGGCGGTGTCGCCGCCCGCGCTGCCCACGGACACCCAGTTGCCGGCCACGCCGTCCCAGTTGACCCCGCTCACGCGCAGGTAATACGCCACGCCCGGGGTCAGACCCTGCACCGTGAGCGTGCTCAAGGTGACACTGGCCGTCTGGGTGGACGCGAAAATCGTATTAAAGTCCGAGAACGTAGACGCCTGCAAGACGTAGCCTTGAGCGGCCCCCAACGGCGTCCAGTTCGCGGTGATGCTCGTCGAGAAAACTTGGTATTGCTGAGCGTTCTGCACCAAGTCTGTGAGCGTCGATGTCGCCAGCGGGGTACTGTAAGCCGTGGTCCCGCTGTAGAGCGCACCCGCGCGCAGGTAATAGGTGGTGTCGACCGCCAAAGTCGCCGCGGCATTGACGATTAATGAAGTGGCCGCGGTATTGTTTGTTGTCGCGGAGAAAATCGTGCCGGTAAAGTCGCTGGCCGTGGAAGCGTCCAGTTCAAAACCGGTGGTTCCACCGAGGCTGGGCCAGGTGACTTGGATCGTTGCCGTACTGACCGAGGTCACCGTGGGGGTAGTTGCAGCATCCCATGTCAAATTCGAGCTGGGGAAGTAGCGGACCTGGTCGGTACTGTTCTGGCGCGCGGACCAGACCAAGGCGTAGCCGGTATTGGGCCGGTTGGTCAGCGCCCAGCCGTTGGGCCAGCGCGCCCAGATCAAGAGGGGAAACTGCTGGATTTCCGCGGCATCGGTGATTCCTACTTGAGTCTGCCAGCCGCCCGAGGTGCGCTCGCGGTATTGGATATTGTTGATGGTTGTATTCGTTCCCCAGCCCTCGCCGTACCAGACGACATGCACGTTGTCCGAAGCATCGATCGCGACGGAGGGGTTGCGCTCGCCCTGACCAAAAGAACCTGCCGTATCGGTTACGGCTTCCTGCGTCTGCCAGCCGCCGGAGGTGCGCTTGCGGTACTCGATGTTACTGATGGCCGGATTGCTCCCCCACCCGGATCCGCCCCAGACCACGTGAACGTTATCGGAGGAGTCTACCGCTACAGAGGCGGAAAATTGGCCGACAAAGTTAAAGAGGTCTGTCACACTTTCTTGGGTCTGCCAGCCGCCGGCAGGGGTGCGTTTGCGGTACTCGATGTTAAAGGAAGTGGTATTAGACCCCCAACCCTCGCCCCACCAAACCAAGTGAAGGTTGTTCGCTGAATCCACCGCCAGCGAAGGTTCGAATTGACCTTGGAAGAAAGCGCCTGGATTATCGGTGACCGCTTCCTGGGTCTGCCAGCCACCGGAAGTCCGTTCGCGGTATTGGATGTTGTTGATGGTTGAATTCGTTCCCCAACCGCTGCCGGTCCAGACCACATGGATATTCCCCGAAGAGTCCACCGCTATCGACGGCGTACCGTATTGGGCTGCGTTAACATCCGTGACCGCTTCCTGAGTTTGCCAGCCACCCGCCGGTGTGCGCTTGCGATATTGGATATTGGTGTAGACAGAGTTGGTTCCCCAGCCCGCTCCAGGCCAGACGACATGAACATTGTTCGCCGAGTCCACCGCGATTGCCGGGAAGGTTTGGCCGCTCCCAGAAGCGGTGACCGCCTCTTCAGTCCAGGTCTGACCGTTGTCGGTAGAATAGGCGTAATAAACGTTCGGGGAAGATCCTTTGAGATAAACCGTGTGCAGCGTCCCATCGCTCCCTCGAGCCAGAGCACGCCTATTATTACCAGCTGAACTGGGGACGTTCGGGTTGGTCTGCACAAGATAGCCTGGCAGCGACACCGTTTGCGTGGATCCCAAATTGACATAGGTGTATATGCCGTTCCAGTTAAGACTCCCCACGCGGGCGTACCAGGTGGTTCCGGAAGAAAGTCCTGACACCGTCAGGGTGCTTAGCACGACGTTCAAGGTGTTGGACGATGTCAGCGTTCCGGAAAAGTCGCTGGTCTGGGCGATATCTAATTCGTAACCCTCGGCGGTGCCGTTGCCGGGGCCGGAACTCAACGCCACCCAGTTGGCGGCAATACTGCTCGTGAAGACGCCATAGATCTGGGGGTTGGAAACCGCGTTGGCCAGCGTGGAGGTGCTGGCCGGGACGCTATTCGCATAATAGGTAGTTCCGCTGAAGATCGCACCGACGCGTAGGTAATAGGTGGTGTTGGCGCTCAACGCCACCGAAGTGCCCACAGCGAGCGTGGTCGAGCCGCCGTTGGCGGTCACGGAGGAATACAGCGTGCCGGTGAAGTCGCTGGCGGTGGAGGCATCCGCTTGAAAGCCACCGGTGGCGCTCATCGGGCCCCATTGCAGTGTCATACTCGATTGATACACCGCGCTGGGGAAGATATTTAACGGCGCACCCACCAAGGTTTGAGCGGTTGTCCCGTTCGAGAGGCCGCTCCAATTGGTCGAGGTTTCATCCCGCGTCCAAAGGCGGAAGTAATAGGTTGTCCCGGCGCCTAAACTGCCGACCGTGTAAGTGGCCGTAATGCCCTGGGTGACCGGGCCGGTGGCGACGACCACCTGAGCGCTGGCGGTGGACCAGCTGACCCCCGACCAGGTGGAGTACTGGATGGCGAACTTGCTGCCCGCCACAAGATTCCCTGTATTGCCGTCATCTCCTGCGACTGTCCAAGTCAAATCGACCGAGTGGCTTTGTGGATTTTGAGCGGCGAGGTTCGTCGCCGCGCTGGGAGGTGTGGTGTCGGTATTCGCGGCGTCCCAAGCGAGGTTGGAACTGGGATAATACCGGACCTGATAGAGGCTACCTTGAAGAGCCGTCCAAACCAGAGCGTAGCCGGTATTCGGCCGGTTTTCGATCGCCCCATAATCGTTTGGCCAGCGCGACCAGATCAAGATGGGATCAGCTTGAGTCGAAGAAACGTCTGTAATCCCAACCTGTGTTTGCCAGACGCCAGAGATGCGCTCGCGGTATTGGATGTTGTTGATGGTTGTATTCGTTCCCCAACCGTTGCCAGACCAGACCGCATGGACGTTGTCCCCGGAATCCAGCGCTAAGGAAGGATTCTGTTGATCATGATTTATATCTGTGACCGCTTCTTGCGTCTGCCAGCCGCCGGAGGTACGCTGGCGATATTGGATGTTGGAATTGCCCGTATTGGTCCCCCAACCCGCGCCGTTCCAGACCACATGCAGGTTATCAGCAGAGTCCACCGCTAGGGAAAGATTAGATTGATTATAAGCGACATCCGTGACCGCTTCTTGGGTCTGCCAGCCGCTGGCAGTACGTTCGCGGTGTTCGACGTTTTCGTTTAACCAATTGGACACCCAGCCTTCACCCGTCCACACCAGATGGACGTTGTCTGCGGAGTCCACCGCGATAGAGGGGGTGTTTTGGTTCCCGTTATTTATATCGGTCACGGACTCCTGGGCCTGCCAACCGCTGGCCGTGCGCTTGCGGTATTCGAGGTTCCCCCAACCCGTGTTGGTTCCCCAACCATATCCTGGCCACGTCACATGAACGTTGCCCAAGGAGTCCACCGCGATGGAAGGATAAGACTGACTTGCATTGATATCCGAGACCGATTCTTGAGTTTGCCAACTTCCTCCCACCCCGGCGGTCCGCTTGCGGTATTCGATATTTTGCGCCGAGGTATTGGTTCCCCAACCCGTACCAAACCACACCACATGAACGTTGTTGGCGGCATCTAAAGCGATCGCGGGACCGAATTGATAGTAAGACGATGATGTGCTGGTGATCGCCTCCTCGGTCCAGGTCCGGCCACCATCTGTCGAGTAGGCGTAGTAGACATTGTAGGGGGGCCCTCCTTTGGTATAAACCGCGTGCAGCGTCCCATCACTTCCCCGGGCCAACGCGCGCTTTGTGCCATAGGCGGTAGCATCACTATAAACATTGTTATGAACCAGATACCCCGGCAACGACGTCGCCGCCAGCGTGGACCCTACCGAGCTGTAATTGACCACCCCGTTCCAGTTAAGCCCACCCACGCGCAGGTAATAGGTGGTGTCACCCTCCAGGCCGTTGATCGTCAACGTGGTCAGTGATACGTTGTAGGTGACAGATGAAGTCAGTGTCCCGCTAAAGTTGCTCGCGGTCGAGGCGTCCAGCTCATAGCCTTCCGAGGTGTTGGTCCCCGGACCGGAGCTGAAAGCGACCCAGTTCACCACCGTGCTGGAGATTAAGGTGTGATAAATCTGCGGGCTGATCAAAAGACTCGTCAGGGTGGAAGTCGAAGCCGGTACGGTGTTGGCGTAATTCGTGGCGCCAGAAATCGCACCCGCGCGGAGGTAATAGGTGGTGTTGGGCGATAAATTCGCGGCCGAACTCACGGTCAATGATGTCGCGGACGTATTCGTGGTGGAAGTTGAGAAAAGTATGCCCGTGAAAGTCGCGGCTGTAGAGGCATCGACTTCAAAGCCGTTGGTGCCGGGCGTGGACGTCCAGCTGACCGTGATCGTGGAAGGGTAGACGGCTGCTACGAACGGGTTGGCGGGCGTGGGTTGCACAGCGGCTTTAAAAGCCGACGTAAACAGCACCCAATTTTGAACGGAATCTGCATTAAAAGAAGCTACTGTGGTCTGGGAATTAGCGTTCGTCCAATCTTCCTGAGCATCAAAATGGACTAGATCGGTCTGCACGAGGCTGTAATTGGTTCCCGCCGAATGGACGCCACCCGTTAGTTCGTCAGCCCACGCCGCGATAATGACATCTGTCGCCGTGGTGCTGAAGGAGTTGGAGGTCGGAGTTGTTGTCGCCGTCGTTGAACTACTAGAGTCGGAAACGTCAAAAGCGCCGGACGTCGCCACACCGGAATATTCGATCGCCGTCACTCCACAGTCATCGGTACATCCCGTGAGCGTAACCGTGTTCGCCCCCGATGAGATATTCATCGCATACCAGGCCTGCAACTCTGTTATGTTGGAGTCCACAGAAAGAATCGAAAAGGGAACGTAGCTATTGTTGTTGGTATCACTAATGGAAGGCGTCGCGGCCTGACTCCAAGAAGCGACGACATAAATGAAGTTCCCAGCGGTATTGGTGCTCGTGAAAGTCGCTGTATTGCCTACATAGTTGTGAACGTATTGCACACGAATAATGGACGAGGAGGCACAATTCCAGTTGACGTTGTGCCCAGAGTTCATCGACGTAGACCCAGCCTGAATTACGTTACCGGCTACAGCGTTGTTGTCTTTCACATCGACATAGCTGACCTTGTTGGTGCTGATGTTATTCAGGTAGCTGTAGGTGCCATTGGTGGTAGATCGGATCTGAACCGGCTTACCGCTCGAACCGTTCAAATTGAAGTTGGTGATCGTGAACGTGGAATTGGCTTGGAAGTAGACCGTCATAGCGCTGGCCAGACTCGAGCCATTGATGGTCAGGGCGTTCGCGGTGAAACTCGAAGCAAACGTCAGTCCGCCGTTTGAGGTATTAGAATCCAATAGAACGCCGAAGGCTTGACCCGCGTTGTTGACAATTTGCGCAGAAGATCCATTAAAGGTGACCTGGTTGGTGCCGGCATTGAAGGTGCCAGCCGTGGTAGTCCAGTTGCCATCAACCACCAAAGTACCGGTGGGAGAGAACGTCCCGCCCGAGCCGTTGATCACCAGGTTTTGATAAGTCCAAGTAGAAAGAATGATCGAGGTGCCGGCGCTGTTGTAGGTGACGGTCGAACCCGTGAGATTGTTCGGCGCGGGAGTGACGGTTTCGGTCCCTACCAGCACCAGCGTTCCGCTGTTGGTGAGGGTGACCGTTGAACCCAGAACCAGATTGAATCCGTTGAGCTGGAGGGTCCCTGCCGTGGCGATGCTCATCGTGCTAGCCACGGGTGTTACATCCAGAGTCACGGTCGTCCCACTGGAAATGGTAACGGGGTTGGTGCTGACGGGGACGACACCATTGCTCCAAATCGTAGGATCCGACCAGTTGCCGGTCTTCGTCGAGTAAATTCCCAGGGGCATATCGGAGCCCACGCTAAAAAACGTCCCCGGCGCGCTCTGGTTGTTGTATTCCGTGGCGATCCAGTCCGCGGAACGGACGCTAAGAGAAAGACGGACTTCATCGAGGTTGCCATTGGAAGTTTGAATATTGGAAATATCATTACCCATATAAAATGTACTTACTGATGATCCCAATGAAGCCGGAGGGGTTCCGGAATAAGTTAAAGCGGTAGCTACCCCATCTAAATAAGCGATAACGCGGGCCGTCCCCGTTTGGCTCCCGTCATAAACTAAGACGATATAATGCCAGCCCGTGCCAGCTAATGCATAAGAAGAATACGATGAATCGTTCGCTTCGGCAGCGAAATAGACATTCCCGTCTGTCCAAACGGTTGCATTCAATCGATTTTGAGAATTTCCTGGATCTTGCCCCCAGGTGACAGCATCACTCGAAGTGGTACGTTTAGCCCAACCACTTAATGTGGCTTTCTGAGCGGACCCCAAACTGCTTATCGCACTCACCGTAATATCTTGGTTACTTGATGCAACAAAATGGGCCCCTCCATCTATTTGACCTGCCGTTGCCGTCGGCGTATTTACTAATGTCCCATTGCCATTTGAAGTTGAATCGTTAGCTGTCAGGTTCGTTCCATCTGGCAAATGCCAGACCCCCTTAAAGTTGCCATCCCAGGTCCCCGTCTTGTTCTGCTGATCGGAGGCGCCGGCGTTGCCGTAGTACATATAGAGAAGTGTGTCGCTGGTGTGAGAAATAGTTGACACCCTAACCCAGGCGATCAGGCCGCCCGTGGTCGCGGTGTAGGTTTCGATTTCGTGGTTGTATTTAGTGATGCCGTCTGCGTTGGTGAAGAGGATATCCGTACCGTCTGCATTGCCGACATGGCCGCCGCTCCCGGTGTATTTCAATGCGGCTTCGGTGGTGCTGATCAACACTGGGAAATCGATCTGGTCGGTGTTGTTGACCGTCCCCACTTTGGTGTGGTCGATCGTGATCTTTTCGCGATACGCCCAGCAGGTGTTGTACCAGTCGCCGACCTGGTTGCAGGTGGTCACCTCGCTGCCCACGCTGATGAAGGTGGAGGGGGAGCTCTGGTTGTTGTACTCCGTCTTGATCCAATCGGCGGAGCGGGAGGTGTTGGAGACGCGGACTTCATCCGTGTCTCCTGTATAGTACCCCGTACCAGCTTCACTTCCTCCAATCATTCTCAGCCCAGAGTAACTGCCAGGAGCGCCGGAGGCAGCCGTTCCATCCGAAGAACCATCTAAGTAAAAATGCGCCGTTGAGCCACTTAAACTTACGACAATAAGATGCCAGTTATTATCATCTACGGTTGCTGTTGTCCCATTAGTCCATCCAAAACCGTTACTCCAAAAACTGATTTTGCCACTTACTCCCTCTCCTATAGCCAAAGCGTAACCAGTAAAAGAGATGTTCTGATAGCCACCAAACATGATCGACGCATTGGTAGCTGTTTTGATCCAACATTCAAGCGTAATGTCTCCGGTAATATTTAAAGAAGCGGCCGTCGCGAGTGAGGCATATTGGCTTGAGCCTGCAACCGTGTGCATTCCACCATCTATTTGACCTGTCGTGGCCGTCGGCGTATTGGTCAATGTCCCGTTATTGCCATTGGATGTAGAATCATTCGCTGTTAGAGTTGTTCCATTGGGAAGATGCCATACCCCCGCGAAATTGCTGTCCCAGGTCCCCGTGGAGTTCCCCTGATAGGTCGTGACACCGCTGTTGCCGTAGCACATATAAAGTGTGGCCGCCGTGATCGTGGTCGTGTCTAACAGAGGCACCTTGACCCACGCGATCAGGTTCCCTGTTGTGGCGTTGTAGGTTTCCGTGTCCCAATTCAGAAGGTATGAACAGTCGGACTTGGTAGAAAAAACAAGGTCGTAACCTGTTGAGTTTGCCACATGACCACCGGAGGCCGTGATGGTCGAAAGTGAAATGTTGGTGGTGGAAATAAGCACGGGGAAGTTCTGCAGGTCTGTGCCATTCACTGTAGAAACATTGGCAGAAGAAATCGTGATCGCGCGTGAGTACGTGTACGTCGCGTGCGTGGTGGAGGCGGCAAGAGTCAGAAGCGTAACTAAAAGTACCGTCGAGGCTGAGAACGCGTGCGCGCGCGAAAAAAAAGAAACCGGCTGCGGTTTCTGGTTAGAGGATGGGAATGGATGAATAAAAAAATTCTGGCTTCTAATCCAACGAACTAGAAACCAGAAACCAGGAACCGGAAACAGACGTTCCCCCCGCGTGGGCATGCTCGCTTATATAAGGGAATAAGGGGGGCGGCAAGTATCAGAGTTGTAAAGTTTTTGTGACTGGTTTTACATCTATTTATAGATGCGATTTGAAATAGCTGTTAGATTTCTGTGAGTTTTTTGTGAGGAGCTAAAACGCGCCCTGTCATCTTTGAAAAAGCACGATATTAAGGAACTAAAATGGTCACATTTTTGACAGCGCAGACTAGTCTTTAAATTCGAATCAAATCGTATGCCGATTTTCACGCGCTAAAAGTACAGATGTATCTTTAAAATCAGTAAGTTCCGTTTCGCCTAGCACTCTATCAGAAAAATTTAAGCAGGCTCCAGCCTTCCCGCACACCTCTTTTTCAAGCCTTTAATCTCCCCGACTTGACTCCGGATAATTAGAAAATAAATTTAAAAAATCGAATCTAAAAAACAATACATAATCTAAATGTTAATTTGTGTTAATTTAGCTATTGACCTGGGTAAAATCTCCCGCTAAGGTTTCATGTAACACGCTGTTAACGGTCTCGACACATAAGTGTAACAGTCGGGAGGCAAACTTAGACCATGGATAAATTACAGAGAAAAGGGAAAGCCTTTTTCCTTCCCTTTGCCCTTTTCCTTTTCTCCAGTCCCATGTGCTCCTTTGCCTCCAGCGGTACCGAGGGCGCCGCCTTCCTGGACATCCCCGTTGGAGCAGGTCCCGCCGCGGTGGGATCAGCTTATACCGCTTTAGCCAAAGACGCTTATACCGCTACATGGAATCCTGGCGGTTTAGGGTTTTTGGAATCCACCCAATTCTCCGGTCAGCATCTCGCCTATTTAGATACGATTCACTATGAGTATTTGAGCTTCGCGGTTCCACTCCCTCGGACTAGTTCCTGTACTTCTCCCGATGAGTGCCCAGGATCTGCCCTGGGTGGATCGATTCAATATCTCGGTTCAGGCGATGTCTCGGGGACGGATAATTTCGGGGCTCCCACGGGCTCTTTCTCCAGCCACTATGCGTCCTACAACCTGGCTTATGGTCGGGCGTTCAACGACCAGCTCTCCTTGGGTTTGACCGGCAAAATGATTAACGCCAAGATCGATAATGTTTCTGCCAATGCTTACGCCGTGGACCTCGGCAGTATGTATAAACTGACTCATCATCTGACCCTGGCTTCCACCTTGACCAATCTGGGTTCCAAACTGACTTTCCTAAACCAAGGCGATCCTCTGCCGTTGGCTTTTCATGTCGGAGCGGTGTATCAACCGACCCACCAATGGCTCCTTACCACCGAAGGTGTCTATCCCCGGACAGGCCTGGCGAGTTTCCATCTGGGAGGAGAATGGCGTCCTCTGGAACTGCTTTCTATCCGGGCAGGCTACCGGACCGACACCGTCAAGGAACTCTCACCTATTGCTGGATTTTCCGCGGGACTCGGGGTGGATGTCTGGGGGCAGGAACTGTCTTATGCCTGGGTGCCGTATGGAGATCTCGGCGACACGCACTATGTCTCACTCGTGATGAAATTCGGGGAAGTGCAGCGAGCAAAGAGAAACTTGATTCAGTTCCAACATATCAAGACCCATCGGACGGCAAACGCCAACGGCACGGAAGAGCTTACCCCGGATTCTCAGCAGTTGATGGAGTTGTTCGAACAGACCAAAGACCGCGTGGCCAAACAGGGAAACGGAGCGGTTCAAGATCATGAACAGCGTTAAGCGACGCGTGAAGAATATCCTGTTCTGCCAATTAGCCCTTATCGGCTTTCTGGTCGCTAGCGGGCATGCACAGGTCATCTACGTAAATGCCTCCGCACTCGGTGGAGGGAACGGGAGTTCCTGGGGTTCCGCGTTTCAGTCCGTTCAAGCCGCGGTCAACGCCGCCAGCGCGGGCGATGAGATCTGGGTGGCGGCAGGAACGTATCACGAGACGGCCGTGTCCAATACCCACATCCTGCTGAAAGATGGCGTCTCGCTCTATGGTGGTTTTGCGGGGAACGAATCCACTCGGGATCAGCGGAACCCAACGGCGCATGTGACTGATCTCGTGGGTGACCAGGGAAATTACACGATTCAAATGCCGCTTGCGCAGGATTTGCCCGCCGTCATCAGTGGATTTCAGTTTGATGGTTTGGCGTTCGGCGTTTACCACTCCGGCAGCAGCCCGGTCGGCCAATACGTAACCATTTCGAACAATGTCTTCAATTTGTTAAGTGGTGGTATCGCGGGTTATTCCTTTGTACCCACCATCCAGCAGAACGTTTTTAATTTCCCAACCAGTGCTGGGGCCAGCGCATCGGGCATCGTGCTCACAGGCGGTGCACCCAAGATTCTGAGCAACGTATTGACTCAACCCCCCCTGCCCAGTGGAAGTTTCGTCCAATGCACGGGAATTTATATCGACGATAATTTCACCACAACGCAAGCAGTCATTTCCAATAATCAAATCACCGGCTTAACGACAGGCATCCACATTACGAATACCTCACCCGGTGGCCCACTGATTTCAAACAATACAATTCTCAAGAGCGTGAGCCAAGGCATCGATGTGAGAGATGCTTCCCCGACGATTGTCAGCAATGTAATCCAGTCTGGAAATTCTGGGATTTTTATCCAAAACGGCACCGCTCTCATTATCAACAATACGATCGTAAAAACTCCTTATGCACTTTACGTAGCCGTCGGATCCGAAGCATCGTTATTGGCTAACAATATTTTGGCGTTCAGTTCCGCCGCAGGCATCTGGGGGGGCAATAGCCAAACCCCGGTGCAACATAATCTGTTCTTTGGAAACGCGCAGGATTACATGGGCACCTCCGGCGGTCCGGGGGACGTCCATCAAGATCCACTATTCGTCAATAGTAATGCCGATGACTATCATCTGTCGAACAACTCGCCCGCCATTGACGCCGGGCAGGACAACGTGATCCAAAATGGCTGGACCGATCGCGACGGAAATGCACGGATTCACGGGGCGCATGTCGATATCGGAGCCTATGAATCGGGAAGTACTTCAGCCCCTCAAAAGCCGTCAATCACGCTGCAACCTCAGTCCCAGAGCGTCGTCGTAGGGCAAAGTGTTACGTTCACAGTAACGGCCTCCGGCACGTCTCCCTTAACCTATGTGTGGCAGAAGAACGATCAAGATATTCCGGGCGCCGCGAATCAATCTAGCTATGTGATTTCCTCGGTTGCTCTTTCGGACAGCGGAAATTATCGCTGCGCGGTCAACAATGTCACGAATCAACCAGCCACGAGCCAGGAGGCCACCCTGACTGTCACTTCAACTTCTCAAAGCCCGCTTACAGCGCCCACCTTAAATCTTCCTGCGTTTTTGCCCATTAACGGGCAAATCAGCGCTATCTACACCGGCAGCGACCCCGCTTCTTCTTTCGTATGGTCGTTTATACTTGTAGACCATATACCACAAGGATCTTCAGCTTTAAGCCCAGGCACCCTCAACAGAGCACCCAGTGCTAGCTTCAGCACTTCCAGTCCGCAGGCCAATCTCGCGCTGCAACAACTTGTACTAGGTTCCTATCAAGTCACAGTGACGGTCTTGGACAATAATGGCCATAGCGCTACCTCGGCCGCGGCCTACGTCACGTTGGTCTCCGCCGATTTATCCTCGGTACGCGTCTTCCCCAACCCTTGGCGTGCCGACCGCGCGATCAATCCCTTTGTCACCTTTGACGGTTTGACGGTCAACACCACCATCAAAATCTTCACTGTGTCCGGCCATTGGGTGAAAACCCTACCAGTCACGAGCGACAAAATCACTTGGGATCTCACCACGGATTCCGGTGACAAAGTCGCCTCCGGCATATACGTCTACCTCATGACTACCGATCAGAGCCTCAAAAAGACCGGCCAGATCGCGGTGATTAAGTGAGCCCCAAACGTAGCGGACAGAAACAAATATTTCCTATAAAAGTTATAGTGCATCTTAGGAGGCCCTCATGCTAACCCGTAAGTTCTTCATTTTGTGGATCGCTGTGTGTTCATGTAGCGGGGCCGTCCTTGCGCAGCAAGATGTATCCGTAGTGTCGTCAGATGTTTCTAAAGTGAGGGTTTTTCCGAATCCCTGGCGCGCGGACGCCAATGCCGGTCAAAACATTACGATTGACCATCTCCCGGCAGGCAGCACGATTAAGATTTTTACCGTTTCCGGCCATTGGGTGAGGACGCTGACTCCCAGCAGCCCGCCGGACACCGCGTCTTGGGACCTGTTGAACGCCAAGGGGGACAAAGTCGCCTCCGGGGTCTATCTCTATGTGGTGACCGCGTCGGCGGCCGGTGGTTCGGCCGAAAAAGCCACAGGCAAAATCGTCATCATCAAGTAAGTTCGCCTCCTCCCTCCAGCAATTCATTGAACCCCACGAAAGTCATTTGATACGATCTCCGTTCGACCATCTGCGGGAGTAACTCAATGGTAGAGTGTCAGCCTTCCAAGCTGATTACGCGGGTTCGCCCGCCACACGGCAGGCGGGCGGGCTAACCAGGCGCGGGCGGGCGACTGCAGTGTGTCGCCCGATTCCCATCTCGGATTTGCGGGAGTAACTCAATGGTAGAGTGTCAGCCTTCCAAGCTGATTACGCGGGTTCGATTCCCGTCTCCCGCTGTTTACTATGTTTTTCGTGTACGTGCTCCGCGAAGATTCGACAGGCCGTATTTATATTGGATCATGTTCGGATTTGGCACGGCGTTTAGGGGAGCATCGACGTAAAGGGAAAGAGTCCTATAGATTGATCTACAAGGAAACTTACCCAACGAAGGAGCAAGCCCTAAAAAGAGAATTGTATTTGAAGACAGGAAATGGACGCCGGGCGTTGAAGAATTTAATTTACTGAAACATGGTTCCCCGCTCCAATAGGTCGTTGCGGAACTTTCGCAGAGTCTAGACGTTTTTGCTGGGGTAGCTCAGTTGGTAGAGCACTTCATTGGTAATGAAGAGGTCGTGGGTTCGACTCCCATCCCCAGCTTGTATTTTAATGGAGTGGGTTCGCCCGCCACACTTCAGGCGGGCGGGCGCCTGTAGTGTGGCGCCCGACTCCCATCCCCAGCTTGTTTTTTTGTAGACTTAGAGACCTTACAGAAATCGATTAAGGAGAATTCATATGTCCAAACCAAAATTTGAGCGCACGAAGCCGCATGTGAACGTGGGAACGATCGGCCACGTGGACCATGGGAAGACGACGTTAACGACGGCTATTTTGAAGGTGCAGTCGAAGGACAAGCTGGCGGAAGTGAAATCCTACGCTGACATCGCCAAGGGCGGTGTGGTGCGGGATGATTCGAAGATCGTGACGGTGGCGGTGTCGCATGTGGAATACCAGTCCGCCAAACGGCACTACGCCCACATCGATTGTCCCGGCCATGCCGACTACATCAAGAACATGATCACCGGCGCCGCGCAGATGGACGGAGCGATCCTGGTGGTTTCGGCCGCTGACGGACCGATGCCGCAGACGCGTGAGCACGTGCTGTTGGCACGCCAGGTGAACGTGCCGTCGTTGGTCGTGTTCATGAACAAATGCGATTTGGTGGAAGATAAAGAACTTCTGGACTTAGTGGAAATGGAAGTCCGAGAGTTGCTGAACAAATATGAGTTCCCTGGGGACAAGATTCCGATAATCCGCGGGAGCGCGACCAAGGCGTTGGCGGGGGATGCCAGCGAGTATGGTGAGCCGGCGATCAAGAAGCTGATGGAAGCGTTGGACAACAGCATCCCGGAGCCGAAGCGGGAAGTGGACAAGCCGTTTTTAATGGCGATTGAAGACGTCTTCTCGATCACGGGCCGTGGGACGGTGTCTACGGGTCGTGTGGAACGTGGGAAGGCGAAAGTCGGGGACAACGTCGAGATCGTCGGGATCCAGGACACAAGGAAATCCGTTGTGACCGGTATTGAGATGTTCCGGAAGGTGATGGACGAGTGCATCGCCGGGGACAACGTGGGGATCCTGCTAAGAGGCGTAGAAAAGGACCAGATTGAACGCGGGCAGGTGTTAGCGGCGCCCGGGAGTATCACGCCGCACAAGAAGTTTCATGCGAGCGTCTACATCCTGACGAAGGAAGAAGGGGGACGGCATACGCCGTTCTTTAAGGGCTATCGCCCGCAGTTTTACTTCCGGACCAGTGACATCACGGGAAATGTGACGTTAAAGCCCGGGGTGGAGATGGTGATGCCGGGGGACAACATTGAGTTTGATGCGGAGTTGATCACGCCGATCGCGATGGAGAAGGGCGTGCGGTTTGCGATTCGCGAAGGCGGTCACACCGTGGGCGCCGGCGTCGTCACGGAGGTCCTGGCTTAAGTGGGCGACCGGATCATCTACATCCTTTCTTGTTTAGACTGCAAGAATAAGAACTACACCTATTCCCGCGGCCGCGCCAAGGAATATAAGGTGGAAGTCAAAAAGTTTTGCCGCGCCTGCGGCAAACACACCGGGCATAAAGAGACCAAATCCTCTTAAAGGTGGGTTAGGCCCCGCCGTCGCCTACGGCTATGGCGGGCTAGGCCGCCGAAGCAACGCGGCAGCGTGCCCTGCGAAGGCGGGTTGACATCCTAGAGGCCATTCAGGTATTATTACGTCTGCCTCCACACACGGGGGCGTTTTTTTTGCTTAGAAGAGTTGGGTGTTTTGGGGGAATCGGTTAACTGGTAAACCTCGGGTCTCCAAAACCCGGACTTGGGGGTTCGAGTCCCTCTTCCCCCGCCACTTTGGGCGAGGCTCGCCACAGGCGGCCCGCCACTTTAAAGTAGACAAACAAACGCATGGTTGAACAATTTATTCGGTTTTGTCAGGAAGCCTACCAGGAGCTGAAACTGTCCAGCTGGCTTTCCCGTCAGGAAATGATGGCCTCCACGATCGTGGTGATCGTTCTGACGATCATCGTGGCGCTTTACGTAGGCGTGATTGACCGGGTCCTCCTATTTTTCGCAGGAATCTTGTTAAGGATAAGATGATTATGACTGAACGCGGATGGTATGTGATTCACACCTACTCGGGCCATGAAGACCGGGTCAAAGCCTCCTTGGAAAAAACCATCGAGAACCTGGGTCTTCAGAGCAAGATCCATAAAATCCTGATCCCGACGGAAGAAGTCATGGAGATCAAACGGAACCGCAAACAAGTCAAAAAGCGAAAATTTTTCCCCGGGTACGTCATGGTGGACATGGCCGTTGACAACGAGACCTACTGGACGATCCGGAATACGCCGGGAGTCACAGGTTTCCTCGGGGGAACACAGCCGATCGCGTTGCCCGAGGCGGAGATTAAGAATTTGTTGGATCTCGCGACGACCGCGCCCCAGAACAAGCCGCGCCCCGCCGTCACGTTCAACAAGGAAGAAGGCGTCCGGATCATCGATGGGCCGTTCCGGCACTTTATCGGCGTAGTGGAAGAGGTCAACGAAGAACGCGGTAAATTGAAAGTCATGGTCTCGATTTTTGGCCGGCCAACCCCCGTTGAGCTGGACTTCCTGCAAGTGGAGAAACTCTAATGCCTCCGAAGAAAATTAAAACACAGATCAAACTGCAAATTCCGGCCGGTGCCGCCAACCCCGCACCTCCCGTCGGCCCCGCGCTCGGCCAGCACGGCGTGAACATCATGGATTTTTGCAAGCAGTTCAATGAGCGCACCAAAACCAACGAACCCGGCATGATCATCCCGGCGGTGATCACGGTGTTCGAAGACCGGTCCTTTACCTTTATTACCAAGATGCCGCCGGTTTCGGCGCTGCTGAAAAAGGCGGCGGCTTTGGCCAAGGGCTCGGGCGAACCGAACCGCACGAAAGTGGGCAAGCTCACAAAACAGCAGGCGGAAGACGTCGCCAAGCAGAAGATGGTGGATTTAAACGCCAATTCCGTTGAAGCGGCGCTGCGCATGGTGCGCGGAACGGCCCGAAGCATGGGCATCGAAGTTTCAGAATAACGGTTTTAGAGGAATTTATGGGAAAACGATTAGTCGCGGCCGAAAAGAATATTAACGTCGACAAATTCTACTCCGTGGAGGAGGCGGCCGCCTTGGTTAAAAAGGGCGCGACGGCGAAATTTGATGAGACGATTGAAATCCATGTCAAGCTCGGCGTGGATCCTAAACAGTCAGACCAGAATGTCCGCGGCACCGTGAACCTTCCTAACGGCACCGGGAAAGACAAACGGGTCGTGGTCGTCGCTAAGGGCGAAAAAGTCAAAGAAGCCCAGGCCGCGGGCGCTTTGCTCGCCGGCGATGCGGACGTTATTGAAAAGCTTTCCAAAGGCTGGCTGGATTTTGACGTGCTGGTGGCCACGCCGGACGTCATGAAAGATTTGACCAAGCTCGGAAAAATACTCGGTCCCAAGGGCTTGATGCCGAACCCCAAAGCAGGGACCGTGACTTTCGATGTCAGCCGGACCGTCAAAGAACTGAAAGCAGGCCGGATCGAATATAAAGTGGATGCCACAGGAATCATGCACAGCATTGTGGGAAAAGCCAGTTTTTCGGAAGATAAGATCGCCCAGAACGCGAAAACCCTGCTCCATGCGCTGGTGGTTGCGAAACCTGCCTCGTCCAAGGGCCAATACGTCCAGAGCATCACCCTGACCTCGACGATGGGCCCTGGCGTTAAAGTGGACCCGTCCCAAAAATTCGAGTAACCCCGCAGACGTCATCCCCTGCGGTCTCTAGCAGGGGATCCAATGGATTCCCCGCCAACGACCGCGGGGAATGACAAATTAATATGTCCGACTCGCCTATCCCCGCCGTATCTATTGTCCCGGCCTCCCTGTGGAAGCAACTGTCCCGACGCGAATTCAAGCACCTGGGAACGGCGTTCAAGCATCCGGAGTTCCGGTATTTCCTAGCCGGATCCTTCCTCTCGAACATCGGCTCGTGGATGCAATCCGTCGCGCAAGCCTGGTTGGTGCTGCAACTCTCCAATTCACCGTTTTATCTGGGTTTGGATGGATTTGCCAACACCCTGCCGATCGCGATTTTTGCGCTGCTGGGCGGGGTGGCGGCGGATCGTTTTGACCGACGGAAATTGCTGCTGTGGACCCAATGGATACAGCTGTCGCTCGCCTTGGTTCTGGCGGTGCTTACCCAGGCCCACCTCGTGACGGTTTGGGAAGTCATTGTTTTTTCTTTCTTCACGGGACTCACCCAATCTATCGCCTGGCCGGCGTATCAAGCGATTCTCGCCAATATTGTTCAGCGAGAACATATGTCTAACGCGATCGCGCTGAACTCTACCCAGTTTAATTTGGCTCGAATGATCGGTCCTGTTTTCGGAGCTATCGCGTTGAGCAGCTTTGGCACCGCCGGCTGTTTTTACGCCAACGCGGTCAGCTTTCTGGCGGTGATTTACGCGCTCCTCCAGGTCCGCCAGCAGGTTAACCGCCATCCTCCGGGCTTTGTAGAAACCAGCGTTGTGGAATCGCTTCGGGAAGGATTGGGGTATCTGGCCGCTGAGAAATCGCTCCTGTGGCTTCTGATCACCATGGCGGTCACCACGCTGCTCGGAATTCCTCTGGTGACGCTGTTACCGGTTTTCGCTCGGGACATTCTCAAAGTGGGGTCTTCAGGGTTTGGCGTGATGGTGAGTGCTTTTGGCGCTGGGGCGGTTTTTGCCGGGATCCTGATCGCGCTTTTGGGAGACTTCCGGGGTAAAGGGCGATTCGTCGTTCGGTCGGTGTTTTTATTCGTGGGCGGGATGCTGGGGTTCGCCCTATCGAAGAATATGCTGATTTCCGTGGTTTGCCTGTTTCTGGCCGGGTTTTCGATGGTGAGCTATGCCTCCGTGATCAACACCGTGATTCAGAATGCGGTACCGGACCATCTGCGCGGGCGCGCCATGAGCCTGTTCGTGTTCTCTTTCGGGGGATGCATGCCGTTTGGGAATCTGATGGCGGGCTATTTCGCCAAGGTCTTCACGGCCCCCGTCGCGCTGCTGGGACAGGGCGCCGCGCTCGGATGTTTCGCGCTCTATATTTATTTCTTTCATCCGGAGATACGTGCGGGGGCATGAGCGTTCATGGCAATCGGGGGAGAAGTTTTGTAAAGTTTGGGAATGAAGTTTGTATTGACCGTTGGCGCTATTCTGGTCGCCAGCATGATTGGGTTGCACACCATTCTTCAGAATGGAAGTCTGCTGAAGTATCTGGACACCCATCCTGATCCCGGCAAGGTCCCACCGGTGGAATATTATATTGGCGAAGGGTATTACCTGTTTGGCGACCTGCAAAATTCGGCCACCTATTATCAACGCGTCGTAGAACGGTATCCCCAATCCGACTATTCCGATGACGCCTATTTCAATTACCTGCAGGATCTCGATGACATGAACATCCCTCGCGGTCAGATGGCGGACGCCTACCTCACTTATATTGACCGTTTCCCCAAGGGGGAACATGTCGATGTGGTTCAGAAACGCATCGAATACTGCCGCAACGGCCGGTAGAATCCCACTCCAACAGCGCCGCACCCGGCCCCGCTCATCGCGGGTCCACCCTCTCCCACGGGGAGAGGGTTTTACACCCGATAGTACATCCCTCTCCCTGTGGGAGAGGGTACCGCCATTTATGGCGGGGGGTGAGGCTTCTTTTACTCTCTTGTGATTTTTACGATGGTGAGTGTGTAGCCGTCTTTACCGAGGGCGACTTTGACGGTGGTGTTGATCGGATGGCCCATGAGGGATTGTCCGAGGGGAGAGGTGACGCTGATCAGCCCTTCGCGCGGGTTCGCTTCGGCGGCATCGACCAGGGTGTAGGTCATTTCGATGCCTTTTTCGTCTTTCACCACGACCGTGGCACCGATGTAGACCTTATCGGCAGGGATATTGGCCTGATCTTCGAGGAGGCGAGCGGACCCCATTCTGTTTTCGAGTTCGGCGATGCGCCGTTGAACATGGGTGAGCTCTTCTTTGGCCGCATGGTATTCCGCGTTTTCTTTCAGATCGCCTTTTTCCATCGCCTCTTTGATTTCCAGAGCGAGAAGGGGCTTACGCTTCCGGAGTTCGGCGACCTCCTGGAGCATCTTTTGATACCCTTTGCGGCTGATGAAAATATCGTCGCTGGCCATGACAGAAGTATACAATGGAACCTGTGCCCTTTTTAATAGTCCTTTTGCTCCTCGTCACGCCCGCCTGGGGTCAGGGTCGTCAGCCCGCTCCTCCCGATAAACCGTTCGTCACCCTTTCCGCGGAGACTTTTACCTACCGCAGTTTTGAAGATGATCACGGCGGTTTTTATCTCATCTGGCCTCAGACTGAGAATGAAACCAAAACACTGATCGCACAGCATATCGATGGGCAAGGGAATGTCCTTTGGTCGGAACAAGGAAAATCACTCGTTCATCCGGTCGCGAAGGAGGCCTATTGGGAGGCGGGTCCTGATGCCAAAGGCGGGGTCTTGGTGACCTGGGAGCAGGATAATCGGGTGTGGGTCCGACGCTTTGACGCCGACGGGAAATCGCTCTGGCGGTCGAAGTACGAACGGCTGAGTGTATCCAGCACGACCCAGACATTTCCCACGCTGGTAGCGGATGGTTCGGGAGGGGCATTTGTGGTCTGGCAGGAAAAATTCTTGCCGGCTAGTCCGACCGGCGTTTTGGCGCGTTCCGTTTTGATGATGCAGCACGTCAACGCCGCCGGTGCGCCGCTTTGGACCCCAGCTGGAAGCCGGGTTTCTTTACGACCCTCCGATCAAAAAAGACCCAGCATCGTCTATGACGGATCGGCCGGGATGGTGGTAGCCTGGCGGGATTTTCGCGAAAGTGCCTCGCAGCTTCAGATTCAGCGTGTGGATTATCAAGGGACCCGGCTTTGGGGGTTGCAAGGGGTCGTGATTACAGCTCCCGGAGGCGACCCCGAAAGACCGCCGCACCTGGGCGCGGTCGGTGCAGGATCTGCTGTCGTGGCCTGGAAAGCATCTTCTTCGGGTACCGATCGCATCTTTATGCAACGGGTGGACGCGTCGGGAAAATTGAGCTGGGACCCTCAAGGCATGGAATTGACCCGGGGTAATTGGCAGGAATGGAATCCTGTTCTGCATGGCGATGGAGAAGGCGGGACCTGGGTGGCCTGGGAAGATCATCGGAACAGTCAGAACTGGGTCGCTTACGTCCAGCATCTGCATATCGATGGCACCTCGGGGTGGCCCGCCGGCGAAACTGCCCTGACGACCGTCGCCGCTGATCAAGGTCACCTGGGGATCACTGATGACGGGCAAAAAGGGATCCTGACCGCCTGGTCCGATAACCGAAATGGCACTCTGGGTGTTTATTTACAGGAAATCGATGTCAATGGAAAGCCTCTCCTGGGTCCAGATGGTCTTACGATAGCGACCCAATTGGTCAATCCTCAAAACCCCCAAATTATCAGTTTGACCCCCGGTCTGGCCGCTGTTTCCTGGGCGGATGCACCGTCTAAAGGGCGCTGGTCGCTCTACTGGAAGCGGGTTTCTCTGACGGTTCCTGGGGGGGCGAAATAAGCTAAAATTAGAGTACTTATGGCACCCGAAACCCTCTTGGCTTCGCAGGGCGTCTCGTACGTCCCTGATTTATTCCACTATAACCGCCGGAAAACCCGGGTGGTTTATGTGGGAGATGTTGCCGTGGGGGGAGACAACCCCATACGGCTTCAGTCCATGACCACCACACCCACGACGGATGTGGACGCTACGGTGGCCCAAAGTGTCCGACTGGTCAACGCCGGCTGTGAAATCGTGCGGATCACCGCGCCCACCCTGAATGATGCCCGCGCTCTGGGACAAATCAAAAAGGCATTACTGGCCAAAGGGATCAAAACCCCGCTGGTAGCGGATATCCATTTCAATCCGGAATGCGCGATGGAAGCTGCCAATCACGTAGAAAAAGTGCGCGTAAACCCCGGCAACTACGCGGACTCCAAGATTTTTAAGACCAAAGAATACTCGGATAGCGAGTATCAAGCCGAGATCCAACGGGTGGAAGAGCGCTTCACGCCGTTGGTGCTCAAGCTGAAGGCCCTGGGCCGGTCCTTGCGTATTGGAAGCAATCATGGCTCGCTGTCCGACCGCCTGATGAACCGTTACGGAGACAGCCCCGAAGGCATGGTGGAGTCGGCGCTGGAGTTTGTCCGGATCTGCGAGAAAAATAACTATTACGACATCATCCTGTCGATGAAATCATCCAACCCCAAAGTGATGATCGCCGCGTACCGCCTGTTGGCTGCACGCATGGCGCAGGAAAATATGGATTATCCTTTCCATCTCGGGGTCACGGAAGCCGGTTATGGGGAAGACGGCCGGATCAAATCCGCGATCGGCATCGGCAGCCTTTTGAATGACGGCATCGGCGACACGATCCGGGTTTCTTTAACCGAAGACCCGGAGTTCGAAATCCCCGTCGCGCAGCAGATCGCGGCGGCGTATCAACCTAGCGCCGAGGCCCGAGGGCTAAGGACCGAGGAAAAGAACTCAGGGCTCGGGGCGCGGGCCTCGGAGCTCGGCCCTAGCTTCTCGCATGTAGAAAGCTTTTATCACTACGCCCGAAGACCCACCCGAGCGTTGCAGATCGGTCCGTTCAAGATCGGCGGGGATAACGTGGTTCGGGTGATCAACGATTTTTCGCCCTGGGTGGATAGTTTCCCGGACGGAAAATCAGTCGCGATCGCGTTGTTGGAGTTGATTCAAGAACGCCTCACGGCCGGCAAAGAGACGCTTCCGGAAATCCTCGTTTGGACCCTGGCCACTTCGTCGGATGTCCAGAAGCTTATGGACTGCCGCAAGGCTCTCGGAGACGGAACGGCGTCGATCGCTTTTTTGGGGCGTTTCAAAACACCCGCGTTGGCCTCCCAGGCGATCGGGGCGATCGATCTGGCTTATTGTTCTGATGAGCGAGCGCTGGACGATTTTATAAAGATCGCTCAGACGGCCCGGAAGCCCCTCCTGTTAGAAGTTTCGCAGACACCGGAGAGTGGTCTAACGCCAGCCCATGAGCTGCTTCGTCAAATTCAGCGCTGTGAGCAAGCCGGCTATACAGAGGTATTACTTTCGTTCAACCTGCCGAAGCCTTCTGAGCTGATCGCTCATGCACGCCACGTCATCGCCGAACTGAATAAAACCAGCAAGACGTATCCTTTTCATGTGCGGGTTACGGGGAATCCAAGCTTCTCGGACTTACGCATCGATGCGTCGATTGGATTTGGGTCGTTATTCTGTGATGGTATCGGGGACACGGCGCAAACCGGCCGAGGCGTGGATCCGAATCAAGATTTAGCGCTCGTCTATAACGTTCTTCAGGGTGCGGGCGTGCGCATTACCAAGACTGAATTTGTCTCGTGCCCCTCTTGCGGGCGCACCCTCTTCGATCTTCAGACCACGACCGAACGCATCAAGACCCAGACCGGACATTTGAAAGGCGTCAAGATCGCGATCATGGGCTGCATCGTGAATGGCCCGGGCGAAATGGCCGACGCTGATTTCGGCTATGTGGGCGGCGCTCCCGGACGGATCAACCTGTACGTCGGCAAAGAGTGCGTCGAAAAAGGCATACCTACGGAAGAGGCGGACAATCGTCTGATTCATCTGATCAAAGCACACGGCAAGTGGGTCGATCCTAAGTAACCTCAACGGGGCTCAGGGTTCCAACTGACGCCCCATTTTCTTCACTATGAACTTCAATAAACTGACCACCAAAGCGCAGGACGCCCTGCAGGGCATGCAAACTATTGCTCAAGCGCGCGGTCATCAAGCCGTCGAGACGGAGCATCTGCTGCTGGCGCTTTTGGACCAGCCCGATGGGGTCGTCGCCGCTACCCTGCAGAAGATGAACATCCCGATCGACTCTTTACGCAGCCAGGTAGAGGCCGCGCTGGACAAGAAAGCCAAAGTGTCTGGCGCGACCGGCGAGGTGTATATGACCCGCGAGCTGCGCGAAGTGCTGGACCGCGCCGAAACCGAAGCCAAAACCCTCCAAGATGAATACACCTCCACCGAACACATGCTCCTGGCCTTGATCCATGTCACCGGTTCAGATGCCTATAAAATTTTAAAGCAGGCCGGCGTTACACCCGACGGCGTCCTCCAGGCTCTGACGTCTGTACGCGGTTCACAACGGGTCACGGATCCTGATCCCGAGTCGAAGTATCAGTCCCTGGAAAAATACGGTCGGGATTTGACCGCGATCGCCCGCCAGGGAAAACTTGATCCCGTGATCGGCCGGGATGAAGAGATCCGCCGGGTCATCCAGGTCCTGGCCCGTCGCACCAAGAACAACCCGGTTTTGATCGGTGAGCCCGGTGTGGGAAAGACCGCGATCGTGGAAGGGTTGGCCCAGCGCATCGTGGCGGGCGACGTCCCCGAGACCTTGAAGAACAAGAAGGTCATCGGATTAGACCTCGGGGCCCTGATCGCCGGAGCGAAATACCGCGGCGAGTTTGAAGAGCGGCTGAAGGCCGTTTTGAAAGAAATCGTAGCCGCCCAGGGAACGATCATCCTCTTTATTGATGAATTGCACACGCTGGTCGGCGCCGGGGCCACGGAAGGGGCGATGGATGCCGCCAATCTCTTAAAGCCGATGCTGGCGCGAGGCGAACTGCGCTGCGTCGGGGCAACGACCCTGGATGAATTTCGCAAATATATCGAGAAAGACGCCGCGCTCGAGCGGCGGTTTCAGCCGGTGTTTGTGGGCGAACCCTCGGTGGAAGATACGATCGCTATTTTGAGAGGTTTGAAAGAGAAGTATGAGGTCCATCATGGTGTTCGGATCAAAGACAGCGCCTTGATCGCGGCCGCGATGCTGTCCAGCCGTTATATCACTGATCGTTTCCTGCCGGACAAAGCGATCGACTTGATCGATGAAGCCGCCAGCCGTCTGCGCATGGAGATTGATTCCCTGCCCACCGAGTTGGATGTCGTGGAACGCCGTATCCGCCAGCTGGAGATCGAGCGCCAGGCGCTTAAAAAGGACGACAGCACCAACCGTCTAACCAAATTGGAGAAAGAACTGGCCGATCTCAAAGAACAAGCGGCCGGGATGCGCGCGCATTGGCAGAAGGAACGCGAGATCATTACCTCGATCCGAAAAACCAAAGAGCAGAGTGAAGATTTAAAGGCCCAGGAGAAAAAAGCGGAACGCGCCGGCGACTTGGCTGCGGCTTCCGAGATCCGCTACGGCAAGGTCCCGGAGTTACAGAAGTCCCTGGATGGACTGAATAAAAAACTGGCCGAACTTCAAAAGAACAAGCGGATGCTGCGGGAAGAAGTGGACGAAGAAGATATCGCCCAGGTGGTTTCCAAATGGACGGGCGTGCCGGTGTCGCGAATGCTGGAGTCCGAGACCCAAAAGCTGCTTAAAATTGAAGAACGCCTGCACGACCGGGTCATCGGGCAGGACGAAGCGATCTCGGCTGTGGCGAACGCGATCCGGCGATCTCGTTCCGGCCTGTCCGATCCCAATCGTCCGATCGGCAGTTTCATTTTTCTGGGCCCTACCGGGGTCGGAAAGACGGAGCTCGCCAAGGCGCTGGCCGTTTTCCTCTTTGACGATGAGCGCAGTATGGTCCGGATCGATATGTCGGAGTACATGGAAAAGCACGCCGTGGCCCGGTTGATCGGCGCGCCTCCGGGTTACGTAGGTTTTGAAGAGGGGGGGCAACTCACGGAGGCCGTTCGCCGCCGGCCTTATTCCGTTATTCTTTTTGATGAGATCGAAAAGGCCGCGCCCGAAGTGTTTAACCTCTTCTTGCAGATCCTGGATGACGGTCGGTTGACCGACGGCCAAGGCCGCACCGTCGATTTTCGCAACAGCATCATCATTATGACGTCCAACATCGGTTCGAACTGGATTCAGGAAGAGGCAGACTTGTCCAAGGTCAAATCGCGCATTCAAGAGGCGCTGCGGGCCCATTTCCGGCCGGAGTTTTTGAACCGGATCGATGAAATCGTTATTTTCAAGCGTCTGGATGCGGGCCAATTGGCCCATATTATCGATATTCAGCTGGCGCAGGTGGCAAAACGGTTGGAAGAAAAGAATATCCACATCAACTTGACCTCCGGAGCCAAAGCCGCTATCGCCAAAGAAGGGTATGACCCGGCGTTCGGGGCCCGGCCGTTGAAGCGGGCGCTTCAGAAGATGGTTTTGGATCCTCTGGCCAAGTTGGTGATCAGTGGAAAGATCGCGGAAGGGGCTACGGTTCAGGTCGAATCACCGAAGGGAGCCGATGCGGACGGCGGCGAGCTTATTTTTAAGTCGAAAAATTAATTTTTTCTAAAAAATTAATTTACGTCATTGACTTTTGATAGAATCCCGCTTAGAAATAGAGTGTTCATGAATAAATTTACAACAACCTTTGGTTTCATCTTCCTTATTGAGTCCGCTTTTGTCCTGAATGCCCACGCGGAGCGGACTGCCCATCGACCCTGGTTAGCGCGTCACTCCGACGTGTCGACCCCGGCGCTGGAATCAGACCGCACGAGTCTGTCAGACAGCCGCCCTACGCATGTGAAGAAGTACGGCGCGAGCAAAGGCGAACGGATTGCGCAGCAGGCGAGCCGTTATGAAGGGACCCGCTATCGCTTTGGGGGGACGTCGAAGTCAAAAGGGTTTGACTGCTCTGGGTTAGTTCAGCGGATATATAACGATTTAAACTTGGCTAAAGTGCCGCGTACCGCCGGCAGCCTCTACAAAATGGGGAATCCCATCCACTTGAATGAATTGCGGCCGGGCGACCTGGTGTTCTTCAAGAATACCTACAAACACGGTGTTTCGCACGTCGGTGTGTACGCCGGGGGGAACCGCTTTATTCATGCCCAGAACCGCCGCCATGGCGTCACCGTGACGCTGCTTTCCGATCCGTACTACCAGCTGCATTATGCCGGAGCGCGACGGCTCTACTAAGACATAAAACAAGCCTCACCCGTCCCCACTATCGTGGGTCCACCCTCTCCTGATAGGAGAGGGTTTTTTAACAGACAGTATTCGCCTGCTCCCCTCTCCCATCGGGAGAGGGGGTGGGGGTGAGGCTTTTCTAATGAGAGGGTTTTATTTCTTTTTCGCCAGGGCGGTGTCGATAGCCTGCTGGAAGTTGCTGAACGGCTGGGCGCCGTTGATCATCTCCCCATTCACGAAGAAGGCCGGGGTGCCTGAGACGCCGAATTTTTGGCCCTCAGCGATATCGGATTCAATCCGCGCCGCATAGCGATGATCGGCCAGGCATTTACTGAATTTCTTCTCGTTAAGACCCACCTCCTGAGCATACCGGTGTAAGTCCGCGTCCTGAAGTTCCTGCTTCGCGAAAAGTTTATCGCGGTATTCCCAATACTTCCCTTGTTCCTTGGCGCACATCGCGGCTTCCGCGGAGGGCTTGGCGCGGTCATGGAAGGGGAGAGGATACTGCCGGGCCACCAGCTTGACCTGGGTGGGATAGGTCTGTTCGACCTGACGCAAGGTGTCCTGGGACCGTTTGCAGTAGGGGCATTGGAAGTCAGTGAACTCCACGATCGTAACGGGTGCTTTGGCGTTTCCTTTGACAGGGTCATCCGGGGCATAGGTCACGTTAATGTGCGGGGCTTCAGGCTTGGTGAGCATGACGACGACAGGGTTTTTCTGCAGGAGTTCTTGGTAAAGCTGACTCCGTCGGGCCGCTTTTCCTTGGTTGGCGACATAATCCGTCGCCATTTTAAGGGTATCTGTAGATGCAACCCCAGGGCGGATGAACCGTCCGGCCATCTGCTGCACCATGTTCTGATCGGGAGGGGGAGTTTTAGCGTCGATTTCGCGCGCTTCCCAGTCCTTTCGAGAAAGCCCCGCATCCTTGGCCGCCTTGTTAAACAGGATGTCCTGAGCTTTCTGGTCGATCCAGTTCTTTTGGGCCATGTATAAATTATTTTCAGCTTGATACAGCTGCATGCCCATTTCCTGACGCATCTGATCTTCGGTGAGGACCGTATCGCCGACCTTAGCGAGGACTTTGGGTGCGTCCGCGGCATGCGATAAAAGCGAAAGACCCGCGAGCGTCAGGACACTTAAAAACATGGATTTAATCAGCATTTTCATCAGGGTTCTCCTTGCAGAGTATTGGAACTCTATAAATGTAGCTGTGTTTGGCTCCTTTTGCAAGGTCTGGTTCCCTCGGCGACCCCGTTTTCTTTTAGTAAAATGAACTCGTGGCAACCCCTACTATGTCAGATCATGTTGCACGGCAGGCGCTGCGGGCCAAGACCGCCAGCCGTGCGTTGGTGGACCTTCCCGCGGATTTTAAAAAGCGCGTGCTGGAGGCGATGGCAGCGGCCCTGGAACAGGCTTCGGCCGATATCCTTTTTCATAACGAAATCGATGTCGAAGCGGCGCGGGAGGCGGATATCAGCCCGGCTATGGTGGAACGGCTGGTTCTGACGCCGAAGGCCATCCAGACGATGGCGGCCGGTGTACGCGAAATCGCCGCTCAGCCTGATCCCGTGGGGGAAGTCCTGGAAACCTGGACCCGGCCCAACGGCATGACCTTGGAAAAAGTCCGGGTCCCGCTCGGGGTTATCGGGATGATTTATGAATCGCGACCAAATGTGACCGTGGATGCCACAGCGCTTTGTCTAAAAGCGGGAAACGCCGTTATCCTGCGGGGCGGGTCTGAGGCGATCAATTCCAACCGGGTGCTGGTCACGATTTTAGCCAAAGCCGCCGCGGCCAACGGCCTTCCGGACGGGGCGATCCAGCTGCTGGAAGACACCGGCCGCGAGAGCATCATGGAGTTGATCCATCTGCATCCGCTGGTGGACTTGATCATCGCGCGGGGCTCAGAAGAGATGATCAATCATGTGATGAAATATTCGACCGTTCCGGTCCTGGGACATGGGAAAGGCGTCTGTCACGTCTATGTGGACGATAAGGCCGACATGGCCATGGCGGAAAAAATCGCGTTCAATGCCAAAGTCCAGCGGCCGGGCGTGTGCAACGCGATGGAAACCCTACTGGTCCATAAAAATGCCGCCGCCGCGTTTTTGCCACGGATCGCAGAGGCTTACGCGGCCGCTAAAGTCGAAATCCGGGGAGACGACCAAACCCGGGCTTTCGTGCCTTCGGCGTTGCCGGCGACCGAGGAGGATTGGCGCACGGAATACCTCGACCTGGTCGTATCCGTCAGGGTGGTGGACTCCCTCACCCAGGCGATCGACCATATCAACCGGTACGGGTCCGGCCACTCCGATGCGATCGTGACCGAAGACAAGGCGCATGCCGAACGGTTCTTGAAGGCGGTCGATTCGGCCGCGGTCCTGCACAACGCATCCACCCGCCTGCATGACGGCGGCGTGTTCGGCCTGGGCGCGGAGATCGGGATTTCAACGCGCAAGCTGCACGCACGGGGCACTATGGGGGCCCGCGAATTGACCACCACCAAATATATAGTTAGAGGGACAGGGCAAATTCGGGAATGACCCGAGCACGGATCGCTCTGTTTGGCGGGACCTTCGACCCGATTCATTGGGGCCATCTTCTATTAGCGGAATCCGCCCGCGTGTCTTTCAAGCTGGACCGCGTCCTCTTCATTCCCACCGGAACGCCTCCCCACAAAACGCCGGCCATCGCCTCTGCCGCGCAGCGTTTACGCATGCTGCGCCTGGCCACGCGGTCCAATCCTTTTTTTGAAGTCAGCGACTGGGAAGTCCGCCAGAAGCGAATGGTCTATTCTTATGAAACGATCGCGCATGTGCAGCAGGTCTATCCGCGCGCTCACTTGTTTTTCATTGTGGGAACGGACATGCTGAAGATCGTTGAACAATGGAAAAAAGGGCGCACCCTTTTAGATCAATGCGTCTTCCTGGCCGCGGAACGCCCCGAAGTCCCATGGGCGCGTTTGCCGGCGGGTGTGCGCCGCAAGGCCCGACGGATCGAATGGCCGTCGGTCGCTCTCGCCAGTCATGAGATCCGCAACCGCCTGCGCCGGCGGCAATCCATTCGCTATCAGGTGCCTGACCCTGTGGAACGCTACATTCGAACGCACCGGGTTTACTTATGAAAACCTCACCCCCACCCCCTCTCCTGATAGGAGAGGGGAGAAGTCTATGGATGCAAAACCCTCTCCCGATGGGAGAGGGTGGACCCACGGCAGTGGGGCCGGGTGAGGTATGAGAATCAATAAGCTCGATCTGGGTTTCGCCGGGATGTGTGTGGCGCTGTCTTTGATGACGGGCTGGATGAATTGGCAGAGTCCGGTCGCGCGGACACTTCTCGAGGGAAAACGCATCTCCGGGCTGATCATTGGAAGCGATTACGAAGACCGCACCCGCCATTCCGACACGCTGATGTACGTGTCGTACGATCCGCAGAGCCGTTTCCTGGATGTTCTCTCCATCCCGCGCGACACGCATGTGACATTAAGCGATCTGCCCTCGGTACATCGGATCAACGAGGTCTTTGCCTACGAGTTTCATCATACCGGAAAGGATTTCAACCTCACGTCCATGGCGCTGAAAGACCGCGTCGAGACCCTACTCTCGAGCGGAACCGCGCAGGCACTGAAGATCCCGTACTACTTCACCATCGATTACCAGAGTTTCCGTGCGCTGATCGATGCGATGGGAGGGATCTACGTCAACGTCACCGAACCGATGAATTACGACGACAACTGGGGGCATCTGCATATCCATCTTCAGCCCGGCACGTATTTGATGGATGGGCACACATCGCTTTTATACGTGCGCTACCGCGGCGCGAACGCCGATCAGGGAAGGGTGCTGCGGCAGCAGATCTTCGTGAAGGATGTGCTCAAACGGCTTAAAAGCCCGATGCTGTTCTGGAGCCTCCCCCGATACGCCCGGGTCGTTCTGGATGGGATCCATACGAATTTTTCAGTCTGGGACCTTTTCTGCCTGCTGCTGGAAGGGACGCACATGCAGTGGAAAAACCTCCGGCTTTTCGCCGTGCCCGGCACGGTCTACGGAAACCTCTGGAAGATGAACCCCGAGATGACGCAGCATATCATCGCGCTGATGCAGGCCCCGGTGCAGAAGAACGCGCCGAAACTTCTGGAGCGGACCCGGGCCGCGCTGGAAAACCGCGGGGCGGCCACCGTGGAAGTCTGGAATGCGTCCAGCCACTCCAATGTCGCCCGGATCGTTGTTCAACTTCTACGGAACAAAGGCTTTGATGTCGTGCAATTCGGCAATTTCGCCACGCGCCAGCAGCGCACGCTGGTCATCGATCGGTCGGGGCGCTTGCGTCCGGCCCAGGATGTCGCGGACGTGTTGCGGATGATTAATCCGGAGGTGGTCAGCCGGGTGGACCTCGGCCGTCAGGTGGATGTGTCGGTCATCCTGGGCAACGATGCCGTCGCGGTGGACGCCAAGAGGCTCGGATGGCAATAGGGCCGTTTCGTACCCTGGATTTTCGTAAGATCGCCAAGGAAGCCGCCGTCGCCGCTTCGGAAAAGAAAGCTGAAAACATCCTGCTTCTGGACATTCGTAAAGACAGCGACGTCACCGACTACATGGTGATCGCGGGGGCGGGCTCGTCGCCGCAGCTGCGCGCGGTGTACGAAGGCGTCGTGGCGCATCTCCAGGACATCGGCATCCGCCTTCTGCACCAGGACGGTCACGCCGGCGGCCGGTGGGTGGCCCTGGATTACGGCGGGCTGCTGGTCCATATTCTCCTGGCGGAAGCCCGGGCGTTTTACCGCCTGGAATATATGTGGGAAAATCCGCGCGCCGTCGCGTGGGATGAGGACCACAAGCACGTGGCGAAGAGGAAAAAAATAAGGTGATTTGGGACGAGTTGCGTGACTGGTTGGGGCAGGCTTTAAAGATCTGGGCGAAGGCCCAGGGCTTGGACGAACTGCCGGCGTACACGTTGGAAGAGCCGCCCGCGGGTTTGGAGGCCGATGCCGCCTGCAACCTGGCGATGGTCCTGGCCAAACCGTTGAAAAAAGCCCCCCGAGTGATCGCCCAGGAGCTTCAGAAGGCCCTGCAGGCCAAGCTCCCGGACTTCCTGGATGACGTCAGCATCGCGGGCGCGGGTTTTTTAAATTTTCGCTGGTCGTCCCGGGCCCTGGAACGGGAACTTCGAACTGTCCTGGATCAGGGCCAGCAGTACGGCCATTCCGCCGAAGGTAAAAATGAAAAAGTATTGATTGAGTTCGTGTCCGCCAATCCCACGGGGCCGCTGCATGTGGGGCACGGCCGCGGCGCCGCGCTCGGGGATTCTCTGGCGTTGATCCTGTCGCATCTCGGCTACCTCGTGACCCGCGAATATTACATTAACGATGCCGGCAATCAGGTGCAGCTCCTGGCGGAATCCGTTCGCGCCCGTTGCCTGGAGCTGGCGGGGAAGCATCTGGATCTCCCTGCCGAAGGCTATCACGGCGACTACATCAAAGACATCGCCAAGGACTACCTGGACACGCATCCCGACGGTGTTGATGACCTCTCCGCGATCCTGTCGTTTTCATTGCGTCGCATGATCAAAGAAATCGAAAAAGACCTCGCCGACTTCGGGATGCACTTTGATTCCTGGTTCAGCGAGGCATCCGTGGTGCAAAAGGGACTCGTTGAAAAGCATCTTCAGATTTTGAAAGAACGAGGATACGTGCAGGAATACGATGGTGCCGTTTGGTTCGTGGCTCCCGGAGAAGAAGACGTCGAAAAGGATAAAGACCGTGTGTTACGGCGCAAAGATGGGCGCTGGACGTATTTCGCGACGGACATCGCCTACCATGCGGACAAATTGGAACGCGGCTATCAGAAGTTGATCGACATCTGGGGTGCCGACCACCACGGCTATGTGCCGAGGGTGAAAGGGTCTCTGCAGGCGTTGGGCTACGATCCCGCGCGGCTGCACATCGTGTTGTATCAGCTGGTTTCCTTATCTCGGGGTGGCAAGCCGGTCTCGATGTCCAAGCGGTCCGGGGATTTCATCACCTTGCGCGAGGTGTTGGACGAAGTAGGACGGGATGCCTGCCGGTTTTTCTTCGCGATGCGCGGGCCGAACACCGCGCTCGAGTTCGATCTGGAGCTCGCCAAGAAACACACCGAAGAAAACCCGGTGTATTACCTGCAGTACGCGCATGCGCGGATCTGCTCGATTTTTAAGAAGCAAACGGCTGAGGGGGGGCCGCCGAAGGGGGTCAGTGAGACGTCCGTTGACCTTTCTCTCCTTAAAGAGAAGGAAGAACGCGATCTGATCAAACGGCTGGCGCTTTTCCCGCAAAGCCTGCACACGTGCGCCCAGAATGATTCGCCGCATCCCCTCGCCAACGCACTGCTGGCCTTGTGCCGCCAGTTCCATTTTTTTTATGACCATCACCGTGTTCTGGGAGATAATCCCGAGCTCACCCAGGCGCGCTTAGCCCTCCTCGAAGCTGTCCGCCAAGTTTTGCGCCTCGGCCTCTCTCTTCTGGGCGTCTCCGCCCCGGAAAGCATGTAGCTTTTCTAGTAAACCTCGAAAACCTATAATAGGTTGACAACCAACCCGTCCCCTGGGACCAAGGAGCACTTCATGAACTGGAACCTATTGGCTGCTAAATCTCTGGAAGGCGTTACGCTATCACGCGACGAAAGCCAGTCTGTCCTCGATGCCCCCGTAAATCAAACGGCGGCCCTGGTGGCCGCGGCGTATCAGGTCCGGCATCGGTTCTTCGGTAACCGGGTCCGGCTCAACTATTTGCTCAACGCCAAAAGCGGCCTTTGTCCCGAAGACTGCAACTACTGCTCGCAATCCAAAGTCTCGACAGCCCCGATCGATAAATATCCCTGGATGTCGGTGGAAGAGACCTTGGTCATGGCGGACCGTGCTGTCGGCGTGCATGCGGGACGGTTCTGCATGGTGGCTTCGGGACGCGGACCCACCGAGGGTGAACTCAGCCAGGTCGTCAAAAGCGTCAAAGCCGTCAGGGAAAAATATCCGCATCTCGAGATCTGCTGCTGTCTGGGGTTGCTCTCGAACGGCCAGGCCGAACAACTGAAAGAAGCCGGGGTGTACGCGGTCAACCATAATCTGAACACCAGCGAGCGCTACTATAACGAGATTTGCGACACCCATACCTACGCTGACCGTCTGGATACGGTGCAAAAGGTCAAACAAGCCGGGTTGTCTCCCTGCAGCGGTGCGTTGCTGGGGATGGGGGAAACGGCGTCGGACATTCTTGATGTGGCCTACTCGCTGCGCAAACTCGACGTGGAGTCCCTGCCGGTGAATTTTCTTATGCCGATCGAAGGGACGCCGCTCGCCGGGCAGTATCATCTGACGCCTACGCGCTGTCTGAACATCCTGTGTTTGTTCCGGTTTCTGAATCCGAAAACATCCCTGCGCATCTCGGGCGGCCGCGAAGTGCATCTCCGCTCGCTCCAGGCCCAGGGCCTGTATGTCGCCAACTCGATTTTCATCGGCGATTACCTGACCACCAAAGGCCAGCCCGCGGAAGCCGACCTGGCGATGATCCGTGATCTGGGGTTTGAGATCGAAGGTGACATTCCTGTCGCAGAGCCTCGAAAAGAATTTCCCGCGGTGGTGTTGAAGTGACACCTCACCCCCACCCCCTCTCCCACAGGGAGAGGGGAGAAGTCCACGGTAGCAAAGCCCTCTCCCACAGGGAGAGGGTGGTCCCACGGAAGTGGGACCGGGTGAGGTTTCCATGAAAACCGTCCTCATCACCGGGGCGTCGCGCGGGATTGGCCGCGAATTGGCCTTGGCCTTCGGGCGCGCCGGCTATGGCGTTGGCGTGAATTACGCCAAGGAAAAAGCCGCGGCCGAGAAAGTCGTCCAGGACATCTGGGAAGCGGGCAATAAGGAGGCGGAAGCCTTCGCCTGCGATGTGCGCGATTCCATCAAAGTCCGCCAGATGGTGGATGCGATGATCGTGCGCTGGAAACGCTTGGACGTGCTCGTGAATAACGCCGGCATCACCCGCGACCGGACCATTTTGAAAATGACCAACGGCGAGTGGAATGACGTGATTGACGTAAATCTCAACGGTCCCTTCTGGTGCCTGCGCGAGGCCGCCCGGGTCATGAGCCAGCAGAAAAGCGGAGCGATCATCAACATCGCTTCGATCATGGCGTTGCGAGGCGGGTTCGGAAACGCCAACTACGCGGCCGCGAAAGCAGGACTGATCGCGCTGACCAAAAGCGCCGCCCGCGAGCTCGGACGCTTTAAAATCACCGTGAATGCCGTCCTTCCCGGTTTTCATATCACGGATATGGCATCGACGCTCACGGAGGAACAGCGCGAGCGCGTCCGGGCGGAACATACCCTGGGGCAAACGACGCGGATGGACGACCTCACCCGTCTGGTCCTGGAGGTTGCGCAGAACAACAGCATCTCCGGTCAGGTGCTCAACGTGGATTCCCGAGTGGCGGCATGAGCGGCAACGTCGTCATCACCGGGCTTGGCGCGTGCACGGGTTTTGCTGAGAACGCGTCAGAATTATGGGAACACGTCAAAGGCGCGCCTCACCCCCAACCTCTCTCCCGTTGGGAGATGGGAGCCCAAGAATTTGCGGAGAAAGCTTCTATCGAAGCTCTGAAAGATGCGAAACTTTGGGATAACGACCGCGTCGTTGGAAGTAACCTCGACCGCATCGGATGCACGATCAGCGCTTCGAAACCCTTGTTTGATCAAGAGAATATCCTGGCGCCCGATGTCATCCAGCAAGTGCTTTGTGAACGGCTGGGGCTGGAAGGCGAACGGCGGAATGTCATCGCCGCGTGTGCGACAGGAGCCTACGCGGTCGCACTCGGAGCCAGCTGGATTGATCAGGGACTTTGCGATGTCGTTCTCGCGGGATCAGTGGAACCCCGGGCACATCCATTGATTGAGGCCGGTTTCCGACGGATGGGTGTGATAAGTTCCGAACAGGCCATGCGGCCGTTTGACCTGCATCGTACGGGGTTTGTATTGGGTGCGGGCGCGGGTGTTGTGGTCCTGGAATCGCGTTCGCATGCCGCACAGCGCAACGCTCGCATCAAGGCCGTTTTAAGCGGATGGGGATGGGGTGCGGACACCCACAGCGCGGTCGCTTTCAATTCCAACGGGGCCCGTATCGCTCAAGTGATCCGCCAGGCGCTGAAACGGTCCGGGTTATCCCCTGAAAAGATCCAGCATGTGAACGCGCATGGGACGGCCACACGCCTGAACGATTGGATTGAGACCCAGGCGCTGATCAAGGCGTTCGGCCTGCATGCCGACCGTTTAATGATTTCGGGGACGAAGTCGGCCACCGGACATCTGCTCGGCGCCGCCGGCAGTGTAGAACTGGTGTTAACCGTCCAGGCTTTAAACGCGCAGTACGTCCTGCCGACACGGCATTTAGAGGAACAGGACAGCTCCTGCCCGCTGGACTACACGCCGCGTCACGGACACCCCGCGGACTTTGAGCATGCGATGTCGCTGTCGTTTGGATTTGGCGGCCCGATCGGTGCGCTGATTGTGAGTCAGGCCTAAACTATTTATGGAACTGCAAACCGAGCTGGATTCACTCGACGCCCAGCATATGCGCCGTTCCCTGCGATCGGTAGAACAGAACGAGGGAGCACGCCTGCAGGTGCAGGGAAAACCTCTCCTGAATTTTTCCTCCAACAACTATCTCGGTCTGGCGCGACATCCCCAGGTCGTGGACGCCGTACGGCAAGTATTAGACCATTGGGGAGCCGGGACCGGCTCCTCGCGATTGATCAGCGGCACGTCCGTCATTCACCATGATCTGGAGCAAGCGCTGGCGGCCTTTATGGAGACTGAAGCCGCGCTCGTTTTTCCCTCCGGCTATATGGCGAATCTCGGTGTCGTGACCGCGCTGGTGGGCGAGGGCGATGCGATTATCATGGACCGGTTATGCCATGCCTCGCTGATTGATGCGGCGCGTTTGTCCGGAGCACGGCTGTTTATTTACGGCCATGCCGATCTGGCAGAGGCTGAACGCGCCTTGAAGCGCACGGCGTCCTATCGCCGGCGTTTGCTGGTGAGCGATAGTTTGTTTTCCATGGACGGCGATTTCGCGCCGCTTCCCGAATTGGCCGCCTTGGCCCAACAAGCGGGCGCCATCACTATTCTGGACGAGGCCCACGCCATCGGCATCTGGGGAGAACACGGCCGCGGAGCGCGAGCGATGGCCGACCAGACATCCGATTGGGATGTCGTCGTGGGCACGCTCTCCAAGGCGCTGGGGTCTCAAGGTGGATTTGTCTGCGGGTCTCAGGCCTTGATCGATACGCTGATCAATAAAGCACGATCGTTTATCTACACCACGGGGCTTTCACCCACCTGTGTGGCCGCCGCGCACGCCGCGCTAAGCCTCATCCAAGAAGACTCGGTTCCGCGTAAACGCCTGCATGGGCTGGCGCACTACCTCCGGGAGGGACTGCGCGGGCTGGGGTTCGATACGTTGGACTCCGAAAGCCAGATCGTTCCGATCCTCTTAGGCAGCGCTGAGAAAGCGCTCACCTGCGCCGCGCATCTGGAAGGCGCTGGGATTTACGCGCCGGCGATCCGGCCGCCCACGATCCATGCGGGGGAGTGTCGAATTCGTTTTTCAGTAACGGCGGAACATACCGAAAAGGACATTGATCAGCTGGTTAATGCGTTGTCGAGGTGGAGAAAATCGTGACCAAGGGGATTTTTATAACGGGAACCGATACCGGGGTCGGCAAGACCGTCATCGCCTGTGGGATCACTCGTCTCCTGAAATCCCGCGGGGTCAAAGTCGGCGTGATGAAGCCGATCGCTTCGGGAAGCCGCCACGACGCGGTCTTGCTCAGTAAAGCCGCTGGCCTCCAAGAGTCCCTGGACATCATTAACCCGCAGTTTTTTAAAGCACCGTTAGCGCCCACGATCGCGGCATCGCTGGAACGCCGGGAGATCGATCTGAACGCGATTTATCAGGCTTACTGGTTTCTGCAGAAGCGCTACGATTTTCTGATCGTGGAAGGGGCAGGCGGCGTGAAGGTCCCGTTGGGGGAATCGACCTACATCGTGGATTTAATCCAGGCGTTGCGTCTGCCCGCGCTCGTCGTTGCACGGGCGGGTCTGGGAACGATCAATCACACCTTGCTGACGCTCGATGCTCTCGAAGCCGAAAAAATACCCGTCCTGGGCGTTCTTTTAAACGGTGCCCGCGGTAAAGACCTTGCCGAAAAAACAAACGTAGACGAACTTCAAGACCACGCGACCGTGCCCGTCATGGGCATGATCTCCCACAAGGCCTCTTTGGCCAAGGACCCGACAGCGATGGCCTCGGCGCTCAAGCGCCTTCCGAGATTCATGAAGGAGCTGGAGCGTGCGTCTCGCTAATTGGGACAAGAAGTACCTCTGGCATCCGTTCACCCAGCAAACCGAGTGGGCCGCGCGTGAACCCGTCATCATCGCTTCCGCCCAAGGCGTATGGCTGAAAGATATCCACGGGCGGCGCCTGCTGGATGGGGTGTCTTCCTTGTGGGTGAATGTCTTCGGCCATCGCCGGCCTGAGATCGACCGGGCGGTCCGCAAACAACTCGGTAAAATAGCCCACGCGACTTTTCTCGGCCTGACTCATGAGCCGGCGATCCGGCTCGGTAAACGTCTGGTCGAGCTCGCACCCCAGGGTCTCTCGCGCGTGTTTTACTCCGACAACGGCTCGACCGCTGTTGAAGTCGCGCTCAAAATGTCCTACCAGTATTGGCAGCTCGCCGGTCATCCCCAAAAAACCCGGTTTGTATCGATGAAAGAAGGTTACCACGGTGATACCCTGGGGTCTGTGTCCGTGGGGGGGATCGATCTCTTTCACGCCCGGTTCCGGGATCTGTTATTTAAGGGATATGAAGTTTCGCCGGGAGATGTCTCCGCTATAGAGAGCCTTCTACGGAAAAATCATAAACGTATCGCCGCGGTCATTATCGAACCGCTCGTTCAAGGGGCCTCCGGTATGCGGTTGATGCCGAAGGGTTATCTCGCGCATGTGGCGCGGCTGTGCAAACGCTACGACGTGTTCCTGATCGCCGATGAAGTCGCCACGGGGTTCGGGCGAACAGGAACGCTTTTCGCTGTCGAGCAAGAGAAGGTCCGGCCGGATTTCCTTTGCCTGGCGAAAAGCCTGACCGGCGGCTATCTGCCGTTGGCCGCCACACTGACGACTGAAAAGGTCTACCGGGCATTCCTCGGACGGTATGACGAGTTTAAAGCGTTCTTCCATGGCCACACCTACACCGCCAACCCGTTGGCTTGCGCCGCTGCTCTGGCCAACCTGGATCTGTACCGAAAAAAAACCCTGATGGCTCAGGTCCGCGAACGTGCCGATGAGCTTGCCCAGGGGCTCGCGCCGTTGCGGCGTCATCCTCACGTCAAAGAGGTGCGGCAGATCGGGTTGATGGCCGGGATCGAGCTGGAGAAAAGCCCCGGCGCGTCTTATGCTCCCAAATCGCGGATGGGGTTGAAGGTTTGCGACGCCTGTTTGAAGCGTGGCGTCTGGCTGCGTCCTCTGGGAGACGTGGTCGTCTTGATGCCGCCGTTGGCGATCTCCCGGCAGGAACTCGCGTTCCTGGTGCGGGTCGTGTCCCAGTCGATCGACGAAGTCACCGGCTGAGCAGTCAAAAGTTCTTGTAATCCCTCCTAACTCCCGCCATACTTCTTCTATGTTCAAATGGTTCAAAGACTATTGGTTGGACCCTGAATTCGCCCACAAAAAAAGTTTTCTTCAGCGCGTTCCCTTCTTTCGGAATATTCCTCGCCGGGAGTATGGCCGTTTATTCCAGGGGCTCGCGAAACGGCATTATGAAGCCGGAGATGTCCTCTTCAAAGAAGGGGATGTGGGCCGCGCGTTGTTTATCCTCGAATGGGGACAAATCGCCATCGTTCGACGGGATGCGGCGGGGACACCGCAGCGGATCGCGGTTCTGGATTCCGGAGACTATTTTGGCGAGATCTCGCTGATGGACGATCAGCCGCGAACGGCCAGCGCCGTGGCCGTCACGCCCTGCCGGGTTTATCTGTTATACCGCACAGAATTGGATGCGCTGCTTCAGGAGGCGCCGCATGCCGGAGCGGCGATCATGGCGCACTTGGCGGAAGTCTTGGCCACGCGTCTTCGCTCAACACTGGCGTCCTTGGAACATAAACCCTCGGAGCCCGTCTCCGATCCTGAGCCTCTCATGAAACACATTCGCTGAGAAATCCGATGCGCGAGCAAAAACTCCTACCCTTGCTGCTCCTGATGTCACTTCTCGTTTTCGCGCTTTTTAAATTGGGCGCGGTCCTGCTTCCCTTTGGTCTTGCGGCGGCGATCGCTTACGGCCTGAATCCGTTGGTCACCTATTTCGAGATGCGGGGCATTCGGCGGCAGCGCGCCGTCATGATCGTTTACCTCGCGCTGGTGTGTCTTTTTGTGACGCTGGCTTTTCTCGGCATTTCCGCGGCCATCCAGAGCGCGTCGAACTTCGGCGTGGAACTGCCGGTTTATGTCCGCCGGGTGCGGGATCTGGGTGTCCAAAACGTCGCACTCCTGGAACGCTGGCCGGTGTTGTCTCATGGGAACGTGGGGACCTGGCTGCACCAGCAGATAGACCAGGGCGCGCACACCTGGCTGGTCACGGCGATGCAAAAAGTCCCGTCGGCGGTCAGCCTGCACGTCCTGCCGCTTCTGGAAATGTCGCTTCTAGTCCCCTTTCTTGTTTTTTTCTTCATGCTGGATGGTCCGGCCTTTCTGGACAAGCTGCTGGATTTCGTGCCCGCGCGCTACGTCGAGATGACACTGAATATCATCGTGGAGATCAATTATTCGCTCGGCAACTATCTCCGGGGCATCATGCTGCAGTCGTGCTTCATGGGATTTTTCGCGGGGATCGGTTACTGGCTGATGGGGCTGCATTACGCGGTATATATCGCTGTGTGGGTCTCGTTGACTAGCTTTATTCCCTATCTCGGACCGCTCAGCGCGGCGGTCGCGGGGAGCCTGGTGGCTTTAGTTCAATGGGGGACGTTGGGCAGTTTGGTGAAAGTCCTGATGGTCTATGGGGCAATCCGCATGCTGGATGATTGGCTGATCCAGCCGCTGATCCTCCGCCGCGCCGTCGATATTCATCCTCTTTTGCTGGTCTTTACGCTCATGGCGGGCGCTTCCTTAGGCGGGTTCTGGGGCCTGTTCTTTGGCGTTCCGATCGCCTGCATGCTCAAGGTGCTCATTCAAGTCGGCTGGCAGTGGTACTGCACCGAATACGGCTCCCGCCCCGCGCCCGTTCCATCCGAACTCTCCGAAATCCCGATTATTTAAGTACGAATTTGTATAACGGCGGGACGGTCCAAATGAGCAAATATGGCGCCCCATTTGGACCGTCCCCAAGTTGTTAGGCTGCGTCTGGGCCGCTATTTCGTGGTCGGGGGTCCCGGATGTTCAGCTGACCATTCGTCGGAAGGGCGTTCAGTTTGACCGTCAAACTGCCATCCCGGTTCAGGAACGCCTTGCCGATCTGGTTCCAATAATCCTTCTCACCATTTTTAACGATGGTGAAGACGTCTTTGACATCTGCCATGGTGCGACTCCTTTCAGGATGTGAGATAACCAACACCCTTTAGAGTGCTTTGGCCGGTCAAATATTCATATTTATTTTGGTTGTTTAGGCGGCGGTACTAACAGCTTCCTGCGCGGGGGTCAGAAGATTTTTGACGGTTTGACTCATTTTCAACCCGAAAAGACGGTCGTGGCGCAGGCCATCAGGCGTCACCTGATCTCTGTAGGTAGGGTCTAACTGCGGATCGGTCGAGGTGTTTTTTTCAGATTGAACTGCTGACGGAAGTTCATCTCGAAGCCGGCGTATCCGGTCGTGACGATTTTTCCAATTCCTGAAAATAACCGCTGCGCCGATTACGCCGATCATCAGCGGCACATATAAATGGTGCATATGAATGAATTGCACGACCTGTGGAACGTGGAAATAGTCCAAGACGGTTTGATAAAGCGAATGTGTCTTGGGATCGACTGTCGCATCGGCTGCGACGGCAACGG
>Ga0207125_10011_pt1 | contig 53515 bp, 32 predicted proteins | sample Alteio_BWMinHeat_19_FD_153556 | JGI IMG/M metagenome (GOLD analysis project Ga0207125, IMG submission 153556) | Enriched cells from forest soil in Barre Woods Harvard Forest LTER site, Petersham, Massachusetts, United States -... | ecosystem: Environmental > Terrestrial > Soil > Temperate forest >...
TGAAGGCGGATGCCGCCATGGACATCTCTCCGTCAGTCCGGGCTGTTACTGGAGGCGGACTGGGAAGCCTCCTTGAAAGAGAATCACATAGCTTGAGTCGCAAGGATGTGACGGAAATCACGCTAGGGATTGCATTCGAGGTCGTCAAGCGACCCCTCAAAGACGATCATCCTGGCGCAAACATGGCTCAAGCGCATTCCGCAATCCCTCAGCCGATCCCACTCTTCGGAGGCACGCCGAGCAAAACCTGCATACCGGCTCCCATTGCTCGTCCACCGTGGTGTGGATTCGAAACGACAGAGGCGACATGTGGGCGGCTACTCGCAGGCGCAACGAGATTTCCACCAGGGCCCCCTCGACCGGAATTGCGCACGTCATGCTAGCAGTCCGCTGACGCGCCGGCAACCCAGTTTCTGTGGCAATTTTGGTTAGTTCGGGTCAGAGAATCGCGCAATTCGATGTATCATCTGGGCCATGTGCGATCTGTACGCTGATCTCGAAGGGCGCTGGCGCGCGGCGATAAAGCGCTATGTACACCGGCGTGAGGATGAATCATCCCGGTCCTCCCAGGAACTGCTTGAGCAGGTGGACCGAATGAGCATCCGCATGTTGGCTCATCAGCGCGGCTGCCCGGCCTGCCAGGTCCGGCAACAATCTGATTCAGGAGAAAAGGCGTGCCTCGACCTCCCTACCGCGCGGCTACGATCGGCTCAATTTAGGCCGTACGCCAGCGAGCGGCCTAACCGATAAAACCGGAGCCCGCACAGGTCACAGCGGTGAGGATAAAGCCGGAGGATCTTTAGGATCCGCTCCCAGAGTCGCCTTCTGCATCGTCTGGCTCCCTTTCTTCCACATCGCGGGCAAGTCATTGAGAGAATACGAGCCATTGACATGGCTTACCGCCTTTGAGGTGTCGGCGGAGCTAGCAGACCGGGGCGCGCCCGGAAAGAGCGTATGTTGGGAGATTCCGGGTTAATTCACGCGCTATTGACCACCCTGTGATGGAAGACGGGGAAGGAATGGAGAGAATCTCGCTCCGAGAGGCTACTCCATGCGGTCTTTCCGATTGCGCCCGACTCCCCGGTCCATTCTCGGCACATTCCTTCTTGCTTACACGTCGACGCTTGCCCATACACAAGCGACTTCACAGCAGTTACCGACGGGAATGAGCATTACTCCGTTGGCACCGCGCGGTGTGGTTTTCCAGGCACTCAACCCGGGACTGCCGACGCTGCCGGACTTCAAGGCGGGAATGGCGGCGACCACCGTTCTCAGTCCAGACGGGCGAACCCTTCTGGCCCTGACCAGCGGCTTCAATCAAAATCTCGACGCGAGTGGCAACGTCGACCCAGCCACCTCCAACGAATATGTCTTCGTCTACGACGTCAGCGGCAAGCAACCGCAGCAGACGCAGGTCTTGCAGATCGTCACCAACGCGTTTGACGGACTTGCGTGGCGACCGGACGGGCAGGAGTTTTATGTCTCGGGCGGGCCCGACGACCTGGTGCACGTGTTTCGGTCTCAGGACGGAATGTGGATGGAAGGCCCACCTATTTCGTTGAACCATGGCGGAGTTGGACTGGGGCTATTCGGAATCCTGCCACTGGCTGCCGGCCTAGACGTGACCAGCGACGGCAGGCATCTGCTGGTGGCGAATTACGAGAACGACTCGGTGAGTGCAGTCGATTTGACCACCCACACCGTCGAAAGCGAACTCGATTTGCGACCCGGAATCATCGACCCGACGCTGAGCGGCGCGCCGGGCGGGACTTATCCATATTGGATCGCGGTCAGGGGCACGGACCGGGCTTATATCTCAAGCCAGCGCGACCGCGAGATCGTCGTACTGGACCTGGCACAATTGCCAACCCTGCGAGTCATCGACCGCATCCCGCTACCGGGGCAGCCGAACAAGATGATCCTGGACCGGTCGGGGAGCCGGTTGTTTGTGGCCCAGGACAACACCGATGCGGTGGCGGTGATCTGCACGACCCATGACAAGGTGGTCGCCGAGATCGACACCATTGCACCTCCCCAGGTCTTTTCCAATCCGTGGAAGTTCAAGGGAGCTGGGCCGAACAGCCTGGCCTTGTCGCCGGACGAGAAGTGGCTTTATGTAACCAATGGAGGCACGAATGCGGTCAGTATCATCCGGATGGCGCGGTTTGATGACGCGACGGAGGGACATCCCTGGAAGGGCCCGGCGCCGCAGACTGTGGGCCTGGTACCGACGGCCTGGTATCCAAATGCCGTAGCGGCGAGCCGGGACGGTTCGATGCTCTACGTCGTGAACGGCAAGAGCATGCCGGGCGCGAATCCCAATGCCTGCATCGACATGGCCGCGGTCACCAGTGACTACGGCGACTTCTCGTGTGCGAACAACAATCAATACATCTACCAGATCATGCACGCTGGGTTGGCAGCCTTTCCGGTTCCGACCCAGCAGGAGTTGGCCAGGTTGACCAGACAGGTAGCGCAGAACGATGGTCTCTCTCTACAGCGTGACGATGTCGAGGATGCGGGCGAAGATTCTCCGCGCAAGATCACTCGTCGCGACCACGAGATGATGGAGTTTCTGCACCAGCGAATTCTTCATGTGCTCTTTATCGTGAAAGAGAACAAGACGTATGACCAGGTTCTGGGCGATCTTGAAAAAGGCAACGGCGATCCGAGCCTGGTGGCAGTACCCGAGATCCTCACGCCCAACCATCACAACCTGGCCCGGAAATTCGTAATCCTCGACAACACGTATTGCAGCGGCGAAGTCAGCGGGGACGGCTGGAACTGGAGTTCGGCCGCGCGCGTGACCGACATGGAGCAGAAAACCATCCAGCTGGATTACACCTATTCAACCCGTGCGCCGATCTACGACTTCGACGGGACCAACCGCAACATCAACGTGGGACTGCCTACGCTGGACGAGCGGATTGCAGCCAATCCCAATACACCGAACGATCCCAACCTGCTCGCCGGAATCCGCGACGTGGCGGAGCACGACGGCGACTCTGGCCCGGGCGCTGGGTATCTGTGGGACGCGGCGCTGCAGTCTAAAAAGACAGTGCGGAACTATGGCTTTGAGTACATCGATGAGAACCGGTATTTCCTCGATCCGAGCGATCCGGCGTTCATCCCCGTATTGAGGGAGCCGTTCAAGGCCGGACTCGTTGTCTCTCGAGCGACCAAGCCTTCGCTGGAGGCGAACACAGATCCCTACTATCGCGGCTGGGACATGGCGATTCCCGACTACTGGCTCGAAAAGGAGTGGGAGCGGGAGTTCGATGGATACCTAGCCAACGGCAATCTGCCCAACCTGGAGATGATTGCCCTGCCGCACGACCATTTCGGCGATGTGGGTCCCGGCGGAGGCGCGATCGACGGCGTGGACACGATCGAGACGCAGATGGCCGACAACGACTACGCATTCGGAAAGATCGTCGAAAGGGTTTCAACCAGCCGCTACAAGGACGACACGCTGATCCTGGTGATTGAGGACGACGCCCAGGACGGCCCGGATCACGTGGACGCGCACCGCACGATCGCCTATGCCGTCGGAGCTTATGTAAAGCAGGGCGAAGTGGTATCGACGCGCTACTCAACGGTCAACATGCTGCGGACCATTGAGGACATTCTGCACCTCAAGCCCATGGGGCTGAATGATGGACTCCAGCCGCCGATGACCGATGTCTTCACCCACGAACTCAAGCCCTGGAAGTACACTTCGATTGTGGCGGACGTCCTGCGGACGACGCAGTTACCTCTGCCCCCGGCGACCGCCGCAAACCGTCTGGCACAGACCGCGCGGGTAAGGGAGTTTGCGCGTCCGCCGCATGACGCCGCTTATTGGGGAGGACGGACCCGTGGGCTCGACTTCACGCGCAGCGACCACGCCGACACGGCTCGCTTCAATCGTGTACTGTGGGCGGGCCTGAAAGGAGAAGAGGTGCCGTATCCGATGGTTCGGTCGGGACGCAACCTCCGCGTCCATCGCCAAAAGCTGTTGTCGCGGTCGAGAGCAACACGCGTGCTGACGGCCGGCATAAAAATGAAGAGCGCCGGCACCCACTAACCATTCAACGGCCGAACCTTGGCGTGTTTTACGCCGTCCGGCGGAATATTAGGCTCATTTTTGTCCTGAGCGATCACGGTCGAGCGATCCATGGCTCAGCACCAGAGTGCCTGATCGAAACTCGAAACCACCATAATGCTGATCGTCCTGGGCGTTCAATCGTGTTGGGGAAGCGGCCATTACCGCCAACAAAAGAGCCGGGGCGACGATCAGATATTTCTACACGAAGTGCCTCCGGGCCATAAAACTCACACGCTCCGGTTGCGCACGGGTGAATGGCGTGAGAAAGATTTGGGAATGACCAGTTACGGACCAGGTTCGTCCGGCGCTTCATGATCTTCTCGGGTTGACGAGAATGTGGCAGGCTGCTGATTGACGACACGCCCCTGCGTCGAAGCACCTTGCCCTATCAGGGACCGTGGAGATCGTCTCAAAGCACTTTGGTTCAAATCCGGCTGTCTTGGACCAATTCGCAGAAGTTATGGGGAAGCTCGACGTTCCGAGTTCCAGACCGCCGATGCGGGCTGACCGTTTCTACTTTCGCAAACCACAACACAGTAAACGAGCTTTCAAGACGTGACACCGGGCGCCGGATTGTGCTTCTGATATCTATTGATTGATCCTTCTCCCGACTCACCATCTTTTCTTCCCACTTCGGCCGGCAGAAAATACACTTTGAATTTCAGACAAACAGGAGGACCGATGCCTCTGCACAATAGGGAAGAGCTTAAGGCTTCCCCCACAAGTCAAATCGAGTTCGAAGTCCTGAACCATGAGACCAGGGCCTATGAGTTCCCCGCAGCAAAACTGGACCCTCAAACCGTCTACCAGACCATTCACGATCAACTCATACTCGACGGCGATTCCCAACAAAATCTCGCCACTTTCTGCACCACCTGGATTGAACCCGAAGTTAAGCAGATCATGGACGAGTCCGCCGACAAGAACATGATCGACAAGGATGAATACCCGCAGACCGCGGCCATCGAAGAGCGCTGCGTCCACATGCTCGCCGATCTCTGGAACTCCCCGGAAGCCGCCAGCACCATCGGCTGTTCCACCACCGGCTCCAGCGAAGCAGCCATGCTCGGCGGCCTGGCCCTCAAGTGGAACTGGCGCAAACGCCAGCGCGCGAAAGGAAAATCCACCGAAGCTCCGAACCTCGTCATGGGTCCGGTCCAAGTCTGCTGGCACAAATTCTGCCGCTACTTCGACGTCGAGATTCGCGAAGTCCCCATGGAGGGCGACCGTCTTCTACTCACGCCAAAAGAAGTCCTTAAGCGTTGCGATGAAAACACCATCGGCGTGATCGTTACCCTCGGCGTTACTTTCACTCTCCAGTTCGAGCCGGTACACGAGATCAGTATCGCCCTCGACAAATTGCAGCTCGAGACAGGGCTCGATATCCCCATCCACGTTGACGGAGCCAGTGGGGCGTTCCTCGCACCCTTCATCCAGCCGGAACTTCTCTGGGACTTTCGCCTACCCCGCGTAAAGTCCATTAATGCTTCTGGCCATAAATTTGGACTCGCGCCCCTAGGCGTCGGCTGGGCGCTCTGGCGGGAGAAGCACGACCTTCCCGAAGAACTGATCTTCGACGTCAACTACCTCGGCGGCAACATGCCCACCTTCGCCCTCAACTTCTCGCGACCCGGCGGCGAAATCATCTGCCAGTACTACAACTTCCTCCGCCTCGGCAAAGAGGGCTACCGCGAAATCCAAACCGAGTGCTGCACCCTGGGTCACTATCTCGCGGAGAAGATCTCCGAGCTCGGGCCCTTCAACGTCATTTACGACGGCCGCGGGGGCATCCCGGGCCTCTGCTGGGAGCTGAAAAGCCCCACAACTTCAAGCTTCACCCTCTACAATTTCGCCGACCGACTGCGGGAGCGCGGCTGGCTCGTTCCCGCATATTCTATGCCCCCCAACCGCCAAGATCTGGTCATCCAGCGCATCCTCATCCGTCACGGCTTCACACGAGAAATGGCGCAGAAGCTTCTCCTCGAAATGCAAAGTGCTGTGGACCATTTCGCTGAACATCCATCGGCCCTTACGCTAGTCGGCTCAGAATCAAGCTCGCACGATCATTCCGGCCGATAGGCTAGGTGCTGCTGAGACAGATCTCGGACGACCGCCAAACCGGACATTGGACAAGATCGGGCTCTGCAGATGCGGCGATCCCGGTGCTCTCCGCGCAACGGCATTTCTCGACCTGGTCGAACGGTGGATAGATTTGTCCCATTCTACTTTCAAGAGATAGTCACGGATTGTCGCCCGTGAGCTTTTATCTTGTAGACCTGGCAGATCCCCCTGTGCATTTGGTTTGGCGCCAGCAGCAGTTGTGCCCCGTAGAGAAGGCAGAATCAATACGGCAAACAGGCAATGAATATATGCAACGTAGAACCAGAAGTATAGTGAGGAACAAGAATGCATTCTCCACCGACAGGGTTTGATCTCGAATGGGTGCGCGGCCAGTTTCCCGCACTTCATCAGACCGCAGACGGCAATCCGGTCGCTTTCTTTGATGGCCCTGGCGGTACCCAAGTACCGCAAAGCGTTATCGACGCCATCAGCGATTACTTGTCCGGGTCGAACGCCAACCTCGGCGGCGCTTACACTACCAGCCAGCGGACCGAATCCGTGATTCAGGACGCGCGTCTCGCCATCGCCGATCTGCTGGGCTGTGACCGAGAGGAAGTCGTTCTCGGTCCGAATATGACCACCCTTACTCTGGCCATGAGCCGCGCCATCGGTCGCGAACTCAGGCCTGGCGACGAGATCATCGTCACTCGCTTCGACCACGATGCGAACTTTGCTCCCTGGCAAGCACTCGAGGAAACCGGCGCAACTGTTCGCGTCGTCGATGTCCACAAAGATACCTGCGTCGTCAACCTCGACGACCTTGCAGCCAAAATCACGCCGCGCACCAGGATCGTCGCCGTCGGCTACGCTTCAAATCTGGTTGGGACCGTCAATGATGTTGCCCACATCGTTCGCCTTGCTCATGCCGTTGGTGCGCTGACATACGTCGACGCGGTTCACTACGCACCTCACCACTTCATTGATGTCCGGTCCCTCAATTGTGATTTCCTCGTCTGCTCCACCTACAAGTTCTTCGGCCCCCATATGGGCGCTCTGTTTGGCAAGCGCGAACATCTCGAACGGTTCCGCCCCTATAAATTACGCGCATCCTCAGACGCCGTCCCCGATCGCTGGAATACCGGCACTCTTAACCACGAATGCGCCGCCGCCATACCTGCCTGCGTCGACTATCTTGCCGCGATTGGCCGCCGTGCAGATCCCACTCTCCGGAACCGCCGAGCAGCCCTGGCCGCCGCGTACCGAGCCATCGGATCCCATGAGCGTGAGTTGCTGGAGCGACTCATCCACGGCCTATGGTCGATTTCCGGCATCAGGGTGTTTGGCATCACAGATCCTTACAAACTTGCCGGGCGCTCTCCCACATGCGCCATCGACATCCAGGGTATCTCTGCAAGACATCTCGCTACCCGGCTTGGTGAGCAAGGCATCTTCGTAGGCGACGGACACTTCTACGCTCTAAATCTGGCTGAGGCTCTCGGCGTCACGGAAAGTGGACTCGTTCGTATTGGCATCACGCACTACAACACATTTGAGGAAATCCATAGGGTCATCGCTGCGATCGAACAGGCTGCGGCAGACTTGCCTGTGACAGCTGGGTAGCACTTAGCAAGAAGGCAGTACAACTTGGCTCCAAAGTAGCGCGCGTCGTCCAATGTACACCTTTGGCAAGTTGTGCAGGCCTTCAGCCTTCGGCTGGGAATCGGATGTGCCAGTATTGGCCATTCTGCCCTGCTGTGGCGGTGGGGTTCTCGGAGTAATCGCAGACGGTTCTCCGTTGAGATTTCAGTGTGGGTTTTGGCTTCCGCTCTTTTTCTCCATGAGCAGATCGCGGCAACCCGGGCAGCAGGTTGACGAGTGGAACGGTCCTGCGACTCATCGCAAGAAGTTCTTTACCACCGTGAACTCGTTCGGTGTCGACGCTAGCAAGGCCGGGGAGAAACCGAAAATCGAACAAGTCACACGCCTAGTTACGAATACCGCAGCAGTTGATCACAGGCCGCCTGCGTCATCTGCGGCGCAGAAGTCAGCTCATCGAGAAAGAGGATGCCCTTGCCCATGTCGGGAGAGATTTCAAAGGCACCCATTCGGTCCGGTCTGCCGAAATTCGAGGCGGCCGCGCAGGTCGACCGGATCGAGTTGCACGGCCCGCACATTTGAGAAAGTCGTGTCGAGATCGTTGGCGACCTGGGAGACGATCTGTGACTTCCCAACGCCGCACGCGCCCAGATGCGTAAGGGCACCCGTTCGCCAATGAGCGTGTGAAGCGCTTCGTAAAGCTTTGAGGGTTTCATGAACTTTTCTCGGGATATGGAATGTTCGTGGTAAAACCGCAGATCAGACGTGGAGGCAAGACTTGGTTAGATTATTGTCGAGAGCGATTCGGTCATGGTGAGTTGCTGACCTTTCTCGTTTAGGATGGGGTTTTGCGGAAACGCTCCTGGACGGTAGGGGGCGCAAATCTTGCACCGAGACAATACTGCGAGCCCTTAAGTCGCGAGCAATCTATTACCGCCGTGTAAGTCGAGGATCAAGGCGAAATGGCTGTGGCCGCGAGACCGAAATTCTCCCAAAGTCCGGATGGCGGGGATTGATCAAGAAGTTCGACTCATCCGGCACTAACAGGCTCGGGACGCGAAGCACCGCGGAATCACCGGACATTACCCACTGGTCGCCGGTCGATTGGACGGCTACTGGCACCGGGTCGGACCGCCAGTTCTTCGGCAGAGTAGAACGATCCAGGTCGATGACGAGCGAGGCATCGAAATCCGCCTCTAGAAACACGTATTTTTTCAGCAATGCTGGAGAGTCGAGATGTACCAGCACCTCAAGGACAGCCAGCGCCTGTGATTGTGCGACATAAACGACCGGAACGCCAGGGCTGTTCCATCGCCCACCATATAAGCGCGCCCCCTCTCCGCTGAACGCTGTCCGGGCACGCCTGTGCTGCGTTATCCGCCACGCCCTCATCAGGAAAAGACGCCGTGTTCGATGCGGCCAATGAGGTTTTCAACCTCGCGAGCGCCCGGCTCGGTCCTTGCATACCGAAGAGGTGTCTCGCCTCCCAGAGCCTTCTTTGAAGTCGTGAGCCATTGGACTGCGGAAGCGACATCGTCATCGAAGAGCTCGACGGCCTTCTCGAAAACGATTGAAATCCGCAGCAGGCGTTCGGATTCCTCGGGCGCCAGTCTGCCGGCCGTCCTGCGGCGGGCCAAGGTTCGTTCGGGAATGCCCAGAATAGATATCAGCAATCCCGATGCCATGCCCGAGTTCGCTTCGAACCTTCGCAGGGCATCGAAGGGAAATCCCGCTTCCAACTGCTCGATCAGCTCCGGGGTAGCGATACTGCGGAGTCCGAGACTTGCACCGCGGCTGCTGAACCGCGCTTGGCGTGATGTTGCCGGCCGTCGTTCGCCGGAATTGGCTTTGATCTTCGATAAGAGAGCCATAAACCGAGGATAGTCCTGTTCTGCCAATGTGGCAAGTTTTTACTGCCATACTGGCAACGATGCCCCGGAACGGCGGAGAGCCCTTGGCGGGTTGGTCGCTCCGAAGCTTGACAAACTTTAGGCTAGAAGTGAAAGAGGAGCACACGATTGTTTCCTTTGGCCGAATCGCAGTGTCTGACTGAATCTCCCTGCCCATGGAAATGAGCCGGACCGTGAGGCGTGTTCAAGAATGAGTCGTGCGGTTTGGCGCTTGCTGGCAGCACCAGATTCGTCTGAATCTTCACGATCGACTCGGCTCGTGAAACCAGCAGAGTCGTCCGCAGGCCGACTGCGTGTCCAGTAGATTTGAATTAATTGACGACCTTGTTTGAGGCGGCCATCCTCATTTTGATGGCTGTCTGGGCCGCTGTTCAATTGTGAAGAGGCTGGTGCCCGAAAGGGGGGCCAGATTAGCTGCTGTTCGGTTGCTGATTGTGTTCGCCTTCCCGCGATTCGCCCGGCGACAGACAACTTGACCGCAGGCGAGAGATGACTGCAGCGCGCGGCGATCGTGATCGTCTTGCCCGGTGAGACGCATGCCTGTATGGACAGTCATCCCGAACTCGGCCCAAGTGCTCGGGGAATCCCTGAGAGATCACCTTGTGCAGTTTGTCGTATTTTCTCATTTGGATGATGCAAGCATGGACACTCCGTTCAGGCTGACTTGGCGGCCTGCATTTCGCGTCCGTAATGCCGTTTCAGGTTGCTCGGGGTGATGAGCTGATGCTTGACGAATACAGCATTGGGAACCGGAACCCGCTGAGTAAGCATGTCCAATGCAAGTGCGACAAGCTGTTCTCCATATCGCTCGGGGAAATAGGCCACTGACCCGATCAACCGTGAATTGGGTTTGCGCATCTCGAGACGAGCCTCAATGGACCCATTCTGACCAACAATCGCACAATCCTGAAGTCGGTCTGCATCCTTGAATGCTTGGAGAGCTCCAAGGGCGCTCGGGTCAAAGATCGCGCTTACGAGGATCTTCGTTGCCTTTGATTTTTTCAGGTGCCGCGAAACAGCTTCAAAGCTTGTATCGAACTGCCAGTCTCCGTTTATCGTCGTAATCTTCGCCTTCTCTGAGTTCGGAAGCAACTCGTTAATCCCCAAAACGCTTCCTGTGAGTCGAGCTTCCGGCAACGATCCGGTTCGGTGGGAGCCTATCAACAGTATCTCATCGACTTGCCCATTCCAATGTCGCTCAGCCCATTGCGCTAGATAACGTCCAGCAGTAAGCCCCGCATGACAATTGTCGACGCCAAAGTAGATTGCGTTGGGATGAGGCATCTCGATGGCGATGAGCGGCATTCTTCGGCCCCGAGCGCGTGTGGAGATTACGGACGCAACCTGTGCATAGGATTGAAACATCATGACCAGATCAGCATTTTCGGCAAGCATTCTCTCTGCATTCTCCAGAGCAATATCAGGGCTGAACTGACTATTCAGCACCACCAGGTCCACTCCCGCCCGCTCTGCACTTTCTGAAAGCCCACGGGAGACAGCCCGATAAAAAGAGGTTTCGCCGGTCTCCACCAGATACCCGATCTTGTACCTCCTTCCCGATGACAAGCCCTCGGCCAGTCGGTATTTCCGGCTTCCATCCTTCACAACCATCCCATGGATCTGAAGAGTGGTCATCAAGCGGAAGACGGTCGGTCTGCTCAAGCCCGCAACTTCAGCGAGTTCGAACAAAGGCAGACTGCCTTCGTTCTGAAGGATCCTGAGAAGGCGACACGCGCGACTCACCGATTCAATCTCGTAAGGACCTTTTCGTTCTGCATGGCTTTCTAAGTTTCGGTTTGTCGACATTCCCGGATAATTTCATCTGTTGAAAGTACAGTCAAGAAGGGAGACGTACTGGGCACTCATCTTTTGGTTCGTGTTTCGAAGAATAGGCCAATAAAAGCGATTTGGAAGCTCCCTCAAAATCCTCTGGAAGTTCGCACAGCGAAATCCTAATCTCCGGACATTTCGCCCCTTGACTGTCGTTTCATGCCACTTCTAGTGTTCCCGCTGCGAAGATATTCCTCTATTGCAAAAAAATCTGGAACCTCGCTGAAAGCATAAAAGCAACAACTACTTGATTTGGAGGTTTGTCTCATGTTTGAGTCGATGCGATGCGCATGCCCCGTTGCGGTTAGGAAATCGAGATTCGAGACGTTCCAGAAGCGACGCTTCTTCCCCAGCGCGTTGCCGGGGGTCGAAGTCACCCGCCAGTTCAGTCGCCAGCTCAGCGTGATCCTGGGATTCGCGATATTGTTATTCGCCCTAACAGACTGCAATGCGCAGAGCGGAGGTGCTACTGGAACGATCGTCGGGACCGTTGTTGATTCGACAGGCGCTCTGATTGTTGGCGCCGGGGTCAACATTATCGAAACTGAGACAAACGTCACCATGCAGACCACGACATCCTCATCAGGTAGCTTTACAGTTGCTTCCCTGAAGCCGGGAACGTATCGCGTGGCCGCCGGGGCGAGCGGGTTTTCGACCACCACAGTTCAAAACGTCGTATTGGTTGTGGGCTCCCAAGTGCGCGTCGATCTGAAGCTCACGCCGGGTTCGGCGCAACAGACCGTCAACGTAAACGCCGGAGAAGCAGGCCTTGACACCGAGAATGCAGCCATCGGGCAAGTGGTTACAGGCGAAGAGATCGTCGATTTACCCTTGAATGGCCGCAACTTTACTCAGCTGCTTCTACTCAATTCGGGCGCTGTCTCGAGCAATGGCGAGCAAGGCTCTTTGCGGGCAAACGAGGGCGGCTCGCTCACAATCCAGGGTTCGCGTCCGACCTCGAACCAGTACTTTCTCGACGGCATCAATATCAACGATACGTATTACCAGACGCCTGCTGTCGTTCCGTCGATTGACATCTTGCAGGAATTCCAGGAGCAGACGAAGGGTTACTCCGCCGCTTATGGCGGAGGTGCTAATCAGCTAAACATGAGCACCCGTTCCGGGTCAAACCAGGTTCACGGTACGGCCTATGACTTCTTTCGGAACGATGCTCTTGACGCAAAGGGTTATTTTGCCAGTCCCGGCAGCAAGAACCCGCCACTTCGTCAGAACCAGTTCGGATACGTGTTCAGTGGCCCCGCCCTAATCCCACATCTCTATAACGGTCATAACAAGAGTTTCTTTCTTGCGAATTACGAAGGCCTGAGATCCAAGACATCCACGATCAATTTCAGAAACGTTCCAACGGTGGCTGAGAAGGGAGGCCAATTCACAGCACCCATCGTGAATCCCTTCACGAAGGCCCCGTATGCAAATAACTTCATTGACCCGTCCACATTCTCCACCCTCGCCAAGAATTCTATAAGTCACATTCCGGATCCCAATTACTCGTCGCCACAAGGGAACTACAAGATTGTCTTCTCGCTACCCACAGATGCGGACCAGCAGACCTACCGATTTGACCAGGCGATCGGAACGCACGATAACGTCTTCGGTCGATATACGCAAACGGCCTATGCGGCTACCTCGCAAAGTACGGGAGGAGGATTCGCGGAAGGACTGGCGACCTTCAACGAGACCTCAAAAAGCGCTGTCGCAAGCTGGACTCACACCTTCACCGCAACCCTGCTCAATCAAGCACGCTTCGGCTACCTTTCAGAAGGTGCAAATCTTGAAGGAGTGCCGACCACTGCTGAAGCTCTCAATGCCTTAGGCCTGCAAAACCTTTACCCATTTTCTCCTGATCTGCCCTTTCCGTATTTCGGGTTTCGCGGCGACAACCTTAGTGGGTTCGGCGGCGACACCGTTATTCAGCAATATAACGAACAACCCTACTCTATTTCGGATGCGGTTACATGGAACATCAAAAGTCATACCGTAAGCTTTGGATTAGATGTGCGTTGGTGGCACACCTATCAAAACAATCCCTCGCCTCCCGAGCTAACCTTTGATGGTTCAGGGTCAGCTGATCCATTTGCAGACTATCTCACAGGCTACGTCGCACAAGCGACTGCGCTTGCGCCGACCCCCTTCGCCCCTACGATTGCGACTTCCAATTCAGTGGCTTACAGTTTCAGATATTTTGCCCCCTGGATTCAGGATGACTGGAAAGTTTCATCAAGACTCACCGTTAATGCCGGTCTTCGCTACGATTTCAACAAGAAACCTGTCGAGGACCTCGATCGCGTTTTTTGGCTTGATCCCAACATTCCGGGAGGCGGTCTTTACGCAGCAAACAAGTCGATTATTGACAAAGGCATTGGGGGTAATCTGTACGTCTATGGAGGCGAGCACTTCCCGGGTCCCGCACAGTTGCGCACATTTGCACCGCGTCTTGGTCTTGCCTACAGGCCCGCGAACAACGACAAGACCGTAGCTCGCGTGGGATACGGCATCTTCTACGACACCGCCGAAACCAAGGAAGCCGACGACGGTGGAGGCTATCCATTTGGGAGTTCGCTGACCCTTACCGATGTCAGCTCTACCAGCCTGTTCCCACTCACGCCGTCAGCCGCTCCAGTGACAAGCGCTAACCTCGGCTTTCTCTTCATCCAGACCGCGCGGACCTACACGCCCTACATGGAAGACTGGCAAGCATCCATCGAACGAGAGCTCATTCCGGGATGGAAGGCCGAACTCGACTATCTTGGATCCAAAGGCACTCATCTTCTTGGACGAGTGTGGGAAAATGCTCCCGCCAAGTACGATCCTTCTAATCCCACTCCAGCATCCGCGCGCGTTCCGTACCCTAACATTGGCTTCATCCTGGATCACTTTTACGATTTCTATTCTAATTACAACGCGATGCAAGCGAAGCTGGAACACTCCGGAAGCGCTTACAGTGCCATCCTGAGCTACAGTTACGCGCACAGCCTGGATGACAAATCATCGGAAGCGGGCATCAATGGGGACACCTCCGGAAACGGCCCCCAGAACGAATACGACTTCAATGCGGACTACGGATCGAGCAGCTTCGATATAACTCACAGCTTTGTTGGCAGCGTTACGGCCAACTTACCCTTCGGAAAAGGCAGGCGTTTTCTTGCGGGCGGCTCCAGGGCGCTCGACACTTTAGTTGGAGGCTGGCAGATCAATGGGATTGTCACGCTTCGAACCGGCTTTCCGTTTTCCGTTGCCGCAACCGATATCAACTTCATTAATCAGTGCTTCGGTCAGCGGGCCGATGTGGTTGGCAAGCCGAAATCAGGAGGGTTCCATAGAGGCGTAAATGAGTGGTTCAACACCTCATCATTCGTTCAACCTGCCATGGGGAATTACGGCAATTCCTCGCGGGATGTCCTTCGTGCGCCTGGTGTCGAAAACGTCGACGCCTCCCTATTCAAGAACCTCTCGCTGATTGATCGGCTGAACCTTCAGACTCGCTTTGAAGGATTCAATCTGTTCAATCACACGAACCTCGGGTTCCCGAACGCCACTGTTCCACAAAGCGCCGCTCTTCCTAATCCCTCCTACGGCACGATCGGTTACGCAGCGCCAGGGCGGATCATCCAGGTCGCGATGAAGCTTATCTGGTAGAAGCTACCCGAGCTCGATTCAGGGGCGCAGTTCAGACTCTCGGCGCGCCAATCGAGTCTCGAACGCAGCTGTACCGATCGCAGAATTAAGGCGGAGCCGTGAACAGGCGAGACTTTATAGCAGGCGTTGGTGCTCTCGCAGCGAGCACGCAACTAAGCAGACCTCTGGAAGCCAAAGAGCTGCGCGACACCGAAGGGTCATGTCGCGTAGCGGCCTATTACTTTGGCAACTATCATCAAGATGAACGCAACATCAAGGCCCATGGCCCAGGGTGGACGGAATGGAACTTGGTCAAGTCGGCCACACCTCGCTTTCCGGGACACCGTCAACCGCGGATACCGCTTTGGGGATACGAAGATGAATCAGACCCGAAAGTCTTCGAGAAGAAAATTGCCGTCGCGTCTCGCAGCAACATCGATGCGTTCATCTTCGACTGGTACTGGTATAAGGATGGACCTTTCCTGGAAGCGGCCCTGACCGACGGCTATCTTCATGCATCGAATTGCCGAGACCTCAAATTCGGAGTCATGTGGGCAAACCATGACTGGTTCGACATCCAGCCGGCCAAGATTGCGGGTGAACCGACCCTGCAATTCGCGGGGGCCATCGGAGCTGAGCCGTTTGAGGCGATGGTTGATCGCCTCCTTCGTCTGTTCCAACATCCATCCTACTTGCTTGTTGACGGCTGCCCTTATTTTTCCATTTATGAACTCTTCAGATTTATCCAGGGTTTCGGTGGTGTAGCGGGGACAACACTGGCACTGGAGAAGATGCGGAAGAAGGTGCGCGCTCTTGGATTTCCTGACATACATCTGAACGCAGTCACGTGGGGGGTGAAACTCCTTCCTGGCCAGAGCGAGATCACGAACCTGCCCGAACTTCTCGATCGCTTGCACGTCGACAGCGCTACCTCATACGTCTGGATTCATCACACCCAGTTTTCAATGGAATTTACGACGGAATATGGCGACATCCGGAATCAATATGAGATCTATCGAGCAACCGCCGCGAAATTGTTGGGAAGACCCTATTTCCCGAATGTCACCGTAGGATGGGACTCGACCCCACGTGCGTGCCAGACGGATAACTACCGATTGGGCGGATATCCTTTCACGTCAGTCATCGTGAACAATACGCCTGAGGCGTTCAGGGCCGCCTTGGAGTCGGCCAGAGACTTTGCTGCCGCAAACCTTCCGCCGACGAGGAGAATCATCACCTTGAATTCCTGGAACGAGTGGACTGAGGGTAGTTACCTGGAGCCTGACACTGTGAACGGTGTAGCTTACCTTGATGCCGTTCGCGACGTATTCAAGGGGAATCTGAGATGAACTGGGAACCGCACGAGCTTCTTCGAACAACGACGCCCGGAATTGTTCTGTGCATGGTGATCTTCTTTCTCCCCAGCGCTTATGCCGCGAACTACAAGGTCCAGCAGTGGCGGGCTGTCGAAATCGAACTCACAAGCTCTGTAATCTATGCGGACCCATTTCAAGATGTAGATGTCACCGCAACCTTCACGGGCCCGCAGAACAAGGTGGTTATCCGCCCAGCGTTCTGGGATGGGGGGCGCACTTGGAAAGTCAGGTTTGCGCCGCCGAAAACCGGCCTCTGGACCATGACTACGAGCGCCACGGACATCAAGAACGATGGGCTGCACCATGTGACAAAAACCGTGCAATGCGACCCATATTCCGGGAATCTCGATATCTACAAGCACGGTTTTTTAAAGGTCAGCAGCAACGGCCGGTACATGACTTATGCCGACGGAACTCCATTTTTCTATCTGGGAGATACGCACTGGATTCTGTCTCATGAGAGATTCGGTACATCCAACGCTCCTGATGTGGCTTCGCAGTTTAAATATACGGTCGACAAGCGCGTCATGCAGGGATTCACGGTCTTCCAATCGGAACCCGGCTGGCAAGCGCGCAGCGCGCAAATCCGGGTCACTGACGAAGAAAATGCCGATGAAGAAGCTGACGCAGACTTCAAGCACGGGTTTACTCGCGATGACCTGGCCGGCTTCAGAAATCTCGACCGGAAGTTCAAGTATATTGCGGACAAGGGCCTGGTACATGCCAATGCCGAAATCTGTTGGGTGGGAGATCCTGCCGGATTTCCGATTTTTACTGAGGCGTTTATGGCGCGGCTTGCCAAATATTGGGTAGCGCGTTATGGAGCTTATCCAGTGATTTGGACCATTGCCCAGGAGATCGATAAGAACTTCTACGGCGCATACGACGGTACAACGATCAAAAGTTGGTTCGCAGCAGCCCAGAGCATTGCGGACAATGATGCGTATCATCACCCCGTTTTGCCGCACATGGAAAATACCGATCATACGACGGCCTCGAATTCCTGGTGGTCCGGCAAGACGTTTCACAGCGGCTGGGCCGTGCAGTGGCAGGGCGAATTGACCGATATGGACACTGCCAGAGGATTCTGGAATGCTTCGCCAGCCAAACCTTCGGTGCTTTATGAAAGCGCGTATGACCGTTTCTGGACCGATTCGAGGGGAGCCCTCGGGGCGGCATACAAGTCTTTTCAATACGGCATGTACGGTTATGGTTACGGCGCGAACGGTATATGGAACGATATTTATTCCAAGCCCGGCGCGTCCGGCGATTTCGGAACCGCATATCAAATGCCGGCCCATTACTTCTGGTGGCGCGACGGGGCTGATCTGCTTACCGGACCTCAGCTCACATATTTCAAGCGTTTCTACACAAGTCTGGAATGGTGGAAGCTTGTTCCGCGGTTTGATGATCATGCGTGGGGCGCTTTCGCCGATACGGCGCGGTCGCTCCTCTCTTCCGACGGACAGGATACATTTGTGGTGTTTTTCTTCGGCGGCGGGAAATCGACCGGCACATTGAACCGCATGGAGGACCACACCACATATTTAGCCCAATGGTTCAATCCGCGGAACGGGCAGTTTGTCAATATCAACACATTTACGCAGAAAGGCACTGAATGGGCAATTCCAGACAGGCCTTCGGCCGAGGATTGGGTTTTGCTGGTAGGTAATGCCGATGCTAGCCACTCGCAATCCGCCACTAGACAGAACGGCGGATTGTATCGATTCCAGGACACAAGGCGGAGTCAGCACCAATGACTATGCCGACGAGTGAAACGCGGCCAGTCGAAGGCCGGGGCGCTCGATCGGCACGCATCGAACAGTGTTCGCATTATCACATTTGTGAGAAAGTGCTACATTTCCTCAAGAGAAGAAGAGCCCAAATGCAAAACAGACTATTCGTCCTCGCGATTTTGATCGTAGTGTCGTTGTTGCCCGAAGAGACGCGGCGATTCAGACGAGGAACTATACGTAACCGTTGGACAAGATTTAAGGTCACCTCGACGACCTATCTTCGCGCCGGCAGGCCACTGATAGGGTAGTTGCCACGATCACCAACCGCGAACCCTGCAGGGATAAAGTGGCCGCGAATCGCTTGGCAGGCATAACCGGCCCGCGACTGCAACTGGGCATCCTGGCTCCGTTCGCCTGCTCTATGAATTCAGAGGAAGGGATTCGCGACCTGAAGGCTTCCGAATCGCTGACCGTGCTGGAGATCTTCCGTGAACAGGAAATCGCACTGCGCCTGGATAGCAGCGGACACGATCAACGAGTCATACCAGGAGAGCCCGCTCTTGGCCTGGAGGTGCAAGGCCTCCGCATAGAGCGCCTGTGAGGAATGCACGCCGAGCAAAGGGCGGAAAACCGTGCCGAGATATTGTGCGGCGTCCGCCGCCTTCATAGGCTGGGAGAACTTTCGTAGGGCCACATTGAAGAACTCCTGGACGACCTGATAGCTGATGATGCCCTTTTGCGTTGTCAGGGCTTTGCGGATCAGTTGCGCGGCCTTTCGGGCCTTCACGACCGCGCTCCGATCAAACGAGTAGACGAAGATATTCGTGTCGAGGAAAAATCTATCGCTCATTCAATTCGTCCCTGCTGAAATGCTCACCCGCATCCACATGCCGCAGGTGCTTCATCAGTGCATCGAAACCTTGGGCGTCTCCCGCGCTTTGAGTGAATTGCGTAAGCCATTCGCGGAATGCCGCGTTCAGGGTCCTGCGCTGCCCGCGCGCCATAGAGCGCGCCCGCTCGATCAAATCCTCGTCAGCGCTTAAAGTAATGTTCTTCATACGAAACTAGTGTACACCATTTTCGTGTTGTCAGGAAATTGCTGAGTGAGAGTTTGAGTGACATTCTGCCCAATGTCGAGGTAGCGGCGCGTAAACCGGTGCTTAGAACTTTATGAGTCGCCTCGTCATGAGCGGCATGCTGGCGCCTCGCTGCGATCTCTTACGGTTCGTAGATATCGTGAATAATTTAACGGATACCCTGGATACCAATTTTTGGTGGAAATTGGACTATCAGGTAGACCGCCTGGACAAAGAGGATGCCTGTAGAGCTTATGGAAGTTGTTTAGTTTGATATATTTGACAGCCAAATCGTTAAGACGTAGCGACGTGGCAAATGGGCGGGGTCTAGGCTTCGAATCCCTCCGCCCCGCCCAATAAAACTAATCACTTAGCGCGTTCGCGGGTACCTGTTCAAATCTGACTTTCGAGAGAGCGGGAGTCGATTTTGTGATCCTATTGTGGCGTATTCTGCGCGATCGCCGCAGTTTCCGAGGCTACGTCGGCCTATACGGCACCTTGGACGGTCTAGTTGACACGCGAATCCGCTCCTTCTGCAAGAACATATTGTTGATGGCGACCACGGCCAAATCGTGTCCTCCTAAAAATCTCACCACTTGATCGATCCTGTGCGGCCCTTTCGCACTCATCGTCCCTAGGGGGTGATCGTGATCGCGATCGAAACGGTCTGATTGCTGCCGCTGCCGGCGGCGGCCGTGGCGGTTATCGTTACGGTATCCGTAACCGCACTCGCCGGAGGTGTCGGCGAGTGTGCGCCACAAGCAATTGCACCCAGGGTGATTGGGAGGAGCAGAAGAAGAATGAGCACCCAGCTCTTGCGCGAGGTCGAAAGCCTCCGTCGAGCCACCGTGAAGACGACGAAGAGTCCGCCCGGAACGAATGCGAGCGCCGGAAGAGTTGGCAGGGAGGCACCGCTTCCCCCTCCGGGGTTTGGAGTCCGAAGCTTCGCCATAGCGGCCTGCGTGTTCAGGGTTAGAACTTCCGTCTGCACCGTGTTCTTGCCGTCGAAAGTCACCACTGCCGGAGCGAAGGCGCACGACGCATAGGAAGGCAGCCCCGAGCAGTCAAAAGATACCGTGCCTGCATAGTCACCGAAGGGTGTGAGCGTCAGGGTTACGGTACCAGAACTGCCACGGGCGACAGTAAGGGTCGTTGGGTTGGCGGCGATCGTATATCCCGGTGGATCGATCGTCTCGGTTACAGGTGCGGAGGTTGAGCTGGTGAAATTGGTATCTCCACCATAAACGGCAGTAATGCTGTGCGTGGCGACGGTGGAAAACACCGCATCGTAGGACGCCATGCCTGAGGAGACCGTAGCCGTCCCCAGAAGCGTAGAACCGTCAAAGAAGGTCACCGTGCCGGTTGGCGTCCCAGTCGCGAAGGGTGAGATGACTGCCGTGAGAGTTACGTCGACGCCCGGATAGGCGTGTGCTGCAGAGGCGGCCAGGGTGATCGTGGTCGAAGCCTGAGCGATGGTAAGTACACCGTTGACGGCAGACACCGTGTAGCTGGCCAGGTTTGTACCTGAAACAGAGGGCACGATGACGTACGTGCCTACCGGACTTACTGGCGTGGCCGTGGTGGAGAAGCTGAGTGATAGCACATCGGAATTCTGTTGCCCGGTGATGGCACCTGTGAAGGCCGGATTCGGCGCTCCATAGGCGCGATTTGTGCTATTCGCAGTGATCGTAAGGGGTGCATCCGTAATGGTGAGGACACCCGGCACGACGGTGACGGTATAGTTAGCCGCCGCGGCTCCGGTCAGCGTCGCAGAGATTGGATAAGTGCCCGCCGGAGATGATGCGGTTGCAGTGGTGGTGTAGTTCGCTGTGACGGAATCTCCGTTGAGCACGCCTGCGATGGTTCCAGTGAACGCCGGATTGGCTAACCCATATTGCCGCGAGGCATTCGCCACGGTAATCGTTAGGGGCGATGCCTGCACGACCAACTGCACTGTCTGAGTAGTCGAGTTGTAATCAGCCGTGTCCGCCGGCACAAAGGATGCAGTCAGCGTATCGGTTCCCACAGGCGGAATGGCGCCGGCGGGAGGCGTGTAAGTGATGGCGCCGGAAACCGCGGAAGTCGCGTTGAGCTGAGCTCCAGTGAGTGGCGTGCCGTAGGCGATGGGCGCAGGCGTTGGCCAGCCAAGGGTAGGCGTTGCCTTGGTGATCGTGAGCGATACGGAACTGCTCGTTGCCACGTAGTCTGCAGTATCGGTGGGAGTAAAGGTGACACTCAAAGTAGGCGTTCCGACAGAGAGTATCGTTCCCGCTGCTGGAGTGTAGGCAAAGGTACCGGGCACCGAGGCGGTCGCGTTCAACTGGAGAACGCCAAGTGGCGTGCCATAAAGAATTGGCGCCGGGGTAGGCCAGGTAATGACGGGCGTCGCCTTGTCAACGGGGATCAGGGGACCGACGGTGACGACATTGTGAGCCGCATCGCTAGCAGTGATGGACTGCGGCCCCTGCGAATTGAAAGTTGCGCTGAAGGTGTGTACGCCCGCATCGGCCGCGGTGAAGGTGTAACTCGCAGGCAGCACCGCCCGTGCGTCGCTTGAAGTGAACGTCACTGTCCCTGTGTAGTTGGTCAGCGTCGCGTTGTTAGCTCCGAGCGCGGTGAGCGTGAACGTCAACTGGACACCCACGGTCGACGTGGCGCTGAATCCAGAAAATGCAAACTTGCTGGGGCCGCCAGCCGCGGTTCCTTCTCCAGCCAACTGAATGGTCTGAAGCGAATTCGCAGCATTGTCAGTGAGCACGACCGATCCGGTCACTGGGCCGATTGCCGTGGTTGGAGAGAATTCAAGACTGAGGTTACAGCTGGTGTTCGGTGTGACAGAAAACGTGGAGGTGCAATCCTCCGGGGTACCACTCCCGGCCACCTGGGTGAAATTGGTGGAGATGGTCAGGCCGGGCCCAATCGCGGTCAATGCTTCATTGCCAATGTTCAGGATCGAAACCGACTGCGGCGCGCTCACTGACCCATCGGCCACCGTTCCGAACTGGAGAGACGGAGGATGGGAGAGGGTTACTTTGCGGACGACGGCGTCCTCTTGATCTGCAATGTAGAGATCGCCGTATTTGTCAAAGGCGATTCCATCAACGGAGCCAAAGGTTGCGCTAGTTGGAGGAACTCCCTCGCCGCTGAAGTTATTTGGCACGGACGACCCATAGACACCTGCGACCTTAGTAATGATCTGCGTATTCTTGTCGATTCGCCGAACAACGGTGCTGTCTGCTATGTACAAGTTGTCCGCGGCGTCTACTGCCAAGTAGCCGGGATAATCGAGGATCGCGTCCGTCGCGGGACCTCCGTCCCCGTGATTTCCAGATCCACCAGTGCCGCGACCAGCAATGGTGGTGATGATGCGGGTAAGAGCATCCACTTTGCGAATGGCCGCGTTGCCGCTATCGGAAATATAGATGTTGCCAATGCTATCCACGGCCACGCCATAGGGATTCGTAAGGTAAGCTTCCGTAGCCGGGCCTCCGTCACCGCTAAAAACAACCGTCTGATGGGGGTATCGCGTACTGTCGTACTTGCCGGCCACCACGGTGAGTACGTTGGATTGGATATCCACCTTGTAGACTAGGTTGGCGTATTCATCGGAGAAGTAGAGATTCCCTAGAGAGTCTTGCGCCAGTCCCAGAATTGACAGGATCGGAGGCACAGGCGGGTAGGACGTGGTACCAGAGGCGGGAGGAATTGCATACGGTATATTCGTGGACTGGTGAAGTGTCAGATCCCACCTCCTATACCCCTGGGATCCGGGACCAACGATGTTTCCTCCAGCATCAACGACGAAAAGGGGCCCGCCGCGCAGCGCAGCACTTGGATCGCCGACAAGGGTGATGATTTTGGTCTGCGGGTCGACTCTGAAGAAGTCGTCGATGAAAAGATTCCCGCTACCGTCCACCGCAACCCCTTGGGGAGGAATAATCACGGCAGAGGTTGCCGGACCACCCATGCCGGAGTAGTTCGGGGAGGTAGAAAGCGTAGTATCTGGCGTGCCCGCCACCGTGTTGATCATGCCCGGAGGATAGGTAACGGAGGCCCCTGTGCCTGTGCCTGAGAGTTGAACCGTCCCAAGGGAGGAACGGAATTGATCCACCAACATCAATTGGCCGGTACGAGGGCCCGGGGCCGTCGGAGAGAAGGTAACATCGACCGTGCAAGTGTCTCCGATCGCATAAGCGACTCCTACTGCACAGAGCGTCGAACCGGTGTCATTCGCTGTCGCCTGAAAGTCCTGGTTGGCAACCCCCTGGGCGGTGATGAGAATGCTGCCGAAGGTGACCGCGCTGTTGAAGTGAGCCACCAACGTATGCGTGGTGCTACTTTGGCCCACCGGCGTGAAAGGAAACTGCGCGGGATTGGTGTTCAGGTCGACGCTGCGAATCCGGTTGTTTTCGCTGTCTGCAATCAAGAGGTGCCCGGAGGCGTCGAGCAAGAGGCCGAACGGAAAGCCAAGAAGCGCGGCTCCTGCAGGGCCTCCATCCCCCGAGAAGCCCCCGTTGTAAAGGCCTGCCGCTGTGGTGAGCGTCAGCGTCTTCGTATCTAGGCGACGAATTACCGAATTATGGGTATCAGCAATGTAGAGATTTCCACTACCATCCAGCGCCAGCCCGCCGGGTTCATAAAGATCCACGTTGGTGCCGAGGCCTGAGTCCCCGTTATAGAGAAACCCGATGTTGGGGTCGAACTTCACGCCGGTACCGGCGATGGTGGTGATGATCTGGGTTTGGGCGTCTACGCGTCGTACTACTTCATTTTGCGAATCTGCGATGTAGATATTGCCGGAGCTATCCAGCAGAACCGATTGCGGCGTGTTCAAAAGCGCGGAGAGAGCATCTCCTCCATCGCCAAAGTATCCTGGCTTGCCGCCGTTGTAGTTTCCTACCACCGTGGTAATGACTTGCGTCTGGGCGTTCACTTCCCGGATGACGTTGTTGCCGGCATCGGCGATATAGAGATTATCGGCAGCATCAAAGAACAGACCCCCAGGGCTGAACAACTGCGCGGCGTCTGCCGGCCCTCCGTCTCCGCTATATCCACCTGGTGCGGCTACGCCGGGGGAGGTTGGGGGGTGAAAGATTCCGGCTACAGTGGTAATGATTTGAGTGACAGCATCAACCCGTCGAATCACGTTGTTTGCCGAATCGGAGATGTAAAGATTGCCGGCACTGTCTAATGCCACCGCGGCGGGAAACAGCATTCTTGCCGAAGTGGCTGGACCCCCATCTCCGCTGTAGGTGACGGGATTCCCTACAAGAGGATAGTTTTGACCGGCGACTGTGGTGATGATCTGGGTTTGCGCGTCGATCCTGCGAACGACACTGTTGTAAGTATCTGCGATATAAAGATTGCCAAGTTTGTCGAGCGCCATGCCCTGGGGGTTGTACATTGACGCCGATTGAGCGGGCCCCCCGTCACCGCCGTATTGAACCGAGCCACCGTTGCCTGCGACGGTAACGATCCGTGGATCGAATTGCACAGCAGGAGGAGCAGGCCCAACGAGCTGCGCCTGCAAAGGGCCGGTGCTGATGCCGCCGGCGGCGAGGACCGCCAACGCGATTCTGAGGATCCTAGGGGGGACACTGTGAACAGCTGGCCTTACAACGGAAGAACCCGGCATACTCGAACCTCAAATGGAGACGGACGCAGTGATTTCCAGAGATGGGTTTGGAACGCAGGAAGGAGTAGTCCGTCAAGCAACGCAGCAGTCCGATTCCTCGATGTTCCCGATCGCATCCGCTGGATTTTTGGGTCTTGAATCTCCGCAGTCAGGCAGCCGGATGCGCCTGAATCATATCACTTTCGTTAGTAACGTAATCCTAAACGCTTTGTCTGCCATTTCGAGGAGCCCGTTCGACAACTCATGTTGCAGCGTGCGTTGTCTTTACCAGTCTCTTGAGTGAGCGGCTCCCCATTCCTGACACAGATTGAGAATTAGGTTCCGGCAAGATCTACTACCTGAGGAGGGGTGCGGACCGGAGCGAGGCCACGGACGCAGCAAAGCTGGCCAGGAAAGCGCCCTGCTGGGAAGAAGCGCAACGGAGATACGGGTGAGGAGAGACGATTTCTCAGCCAGCGTCCGTTCGTTCGGGAACGACGGAATCGACAACGTCATTCAGCAAGACGCCCTTGAGGCTAATACCTAGGCGGCTGGTCGCCTGCCGAACCTGGACGGCCGGCGTGTGCTGATCGCGAACCACCAGCAGCGCGGGGCGAGCATACTTGCGAAACCACTTATTCCATGCAAAGGATAGGACTGGCGGACAATCCAGGATGAGCCAATCATAATTGCTACTCCCCCAATTCAAATAGGACGACAACTGAGGAAGATATCGTGCTAGATCGCCTCTGCGCATCGCAGTCTTCACGGCTGATACGTTCAGCAGCTCGCCTCCAATCGAAAATACGCTGTCCGCGGGATATGCCAAACGGCGTATGGCGCAGTCGATGCCGTATCGAATCTGCAAGCCGCCCAGAACGCTGCTAAAACGGGGCCGCGCGAAATTCAGCTCAAGCAGCAATACCGACGCCCCTCGGTTGCTCATCGCCCACGCCAGATTGAATGCTGTACAGGTCTTCCCATCGCCCGTAGTGGGGCTGGTGACGAAGATCCGCCGAGGACGCCACCACTCCCCGGTCAGCAATTGATCTGCAACGTTCCGATAACTAGCCGCGTCAAGCGGGGACTGCTCATTGGCAATCAGTAGCGTGGGATGAATGACTTCGGTTGAGAAGTCCACCACCTCCAGCCTGCCGTCTCCAACGGGCATGCTCAGGGAAAGCCGTCTTTCAGGTACTACACGTTGTGTCGCCATGTATTCATCCCCGGAATTGCGCCAAGATAGGCAACATTGTCGGGCACGATCCTCTCCAGAGTCTCTACATCGCGAACTGCGCGGAACCACCAAACGGCCAGCACCAAATACAGAATTGCGCAAAGTGGCCCGACCACAGCTCCAATCAATTTGAGCAGGCGATGTCGCCTATCGGTTGGCTGTGCGTCTCCGGCGGGCTCCAAAACCGTAAACGGACGCATCCGATCCCCATTCGCCGAACTCGCCACCGGCGGGCTCGCGGCTGCAGGCGCGGGAGCCGGTGCGGATTCGCTCAACACCAGCTTCCCTAGTCCCTGGGTTTCGGCCTTTTCCAATCTCGCTGCCTCGGCAGAGCTCTCGGCCTCCTGACTGCGCAGATTCGCTTCCAGTTTCGTTTTCTCCGAAATCAAGCGCGACAAGCGTGCCCTTTCCGCGCCCTGGTTGTTCCTTTCCCTGGTCAGAGAAGTCAAGCGGGACTGATCGGCGTCCGGTGCCGGACGTATCGCAGGCAAGGCGGCCAGCCTCTTTTCCACTTCCGCAACTCGCTCCTGCGCAGTCTCCACGTCTGGATAGTCGTCGGTATATCGCGCGCGCAGGACTTCGAGGTTCTTCTTCTCGGATGCCAGCAGCGCCACCAGCGGCTGCCTTGCGGCTAGATCACTCTGTCGTTCCTCGTTTGCCTGCCTGATTCTCTCCTCGAGTCTCCGTGCTTCTTCGCCGAGGATGACCAGTCGTTGGTCCTTAGTCGCCAGCTCAAGCTCAAGCGCCTTCTGTTCATTCAGCACCGTCTCAAGGCGCGCTCTCAGCTGGCCCAGCCGTGCCTGAACTTCCATGAGCCGCGGCGATGGCCCAGTCGGTGGCGCCGGTGTCGCCAGTTGCTCAGGCGCAGGAGGAGCAGGGGGCGCAGGAGGAGCAGAATCCAAAGGTTGCTGCGTTGCGCTTTCCGGAACCCACGATGTGAGCAAGACCGCGACCGCGTTGGTCGCCGCCATTGTCTGACTGCGGTCGGCGCCACGCCAAGTCACGCGCAGGTTCGACGGCGATTCAAAGGAAAGCATCAGACTGGAGCGAAATCGTGCCGCTTCTCCGCCACCTGGATCATCGGAGAAAAGGCCCACCTGCCAGCACAGTGTCTTAAGGACTTCGTCGCTCAAGATCGAGGTGGCCAACGCCACGGGTTGTATCTGGTTGGTCTGCTCCCCGCCGTCACTTATCTGTCCAGCCGCAGATCCATCAAAAGACAGCAAGGCCGAACTCCTGTACACCTGCGGCGGTAGATGCGTGGACCACGCCAGACAAGCAGCGATCACCGCGAGCTCGATGCCGGCTGCGATGAGCTTGTGCCGCAGCGGCAGCGCCATCAATCGGGTAACGATGGATCTTGCTCGCATGACCTTCCCGCTCCCTTCGCTCAATGCACGACGGTGGGTTGGGCCTCCGGGCCCCGCGGCAGCGACCACCATAGAGTAAAGACAGCTACGGTCCGGCCAGCCTCTGCAGAAGATCCGGAGAATGAATACCGGCGAAGCTCGGTCTCCTGCGAAAACCCCATCCACAGCCGACAACGGAGGCTGCCATCCACAAACGACCCGTGATAAGTCTGCTTGGAATGCGGATCCACGCCATATAGCTCGTTCAAGCTGGCAGACACGGCCACATTATGAGTGAAAGAATGGCGCATGCCGGCACCGCCCGTGCTCAAGAAAATAGTACGTTCGAGCACTCCGTCGCCTAAGTCGCGGTTCCCGATCAGATAGAAATCCGTCCGGTTGGTAAGGCGCGAATACAGCGCGGCATTACCCGTGAACTCGATCCGCTTTCCACAATTTGGATTGGCGCCGTCGAGTCCACCTGACAGGTTCAACGATGCCCGCGAATTCCAGGAAGTGAGCACCCGCATCCCGGCTCCACCCAGCGTGCAGTTCAAAGGCTGCGTCTGGTGCCCACCACTCGCATAGATGCCTACGGCCGATCCTTGGGCGATGCGATGCAGATACTCGATCCGCGCACGCCCTGAATGCACCAGGAAGCGGTCCCCGTTATATTTCGTGTAGTTGTGCGTTCCGCTAAAGTCCCAGGCCGATCGCCGCGAGACCTCATACCGCAGCTTCACGCCTTCCTCACCTTCGGTCATCAGGCCGCCGTGCAACCCATAGGCAGGCGTGTCGGGCGCCGGGGTATCGGCCTCACCTACCATACGATAGTCAATGGGAGCCACCTGGCGGGCCGCGTCCGTTCCGTAAGTATTGGTTGCCGAGCCCTGCCAGGTAAGTCGCGGAGTTATCTCACCGGTTACTCGCACCGCTGCCAGATTCAAGCCCACGAAATGACCGCCGCTCAGTTGGAAGTCGGCCACGCCGCCGGCATCTTCGGCCATCAGTTGCCACCTACGCCGCTCAATCAGCCCCGACATCGCTCCAAGTCCGCCGTAGGCTTTGCCCTGGCCATCCCCAGGCAGGCTGAACGCGCTCAGTCCGCCGGCGGTGAATGTGAAACTCGACGGCACGTCGTGCGGCGAAACCCGTGTCCTCGTGGTTGGCGTCATGCCAAACCCAAACGAGGCTGAATTCCATCGATCGACTGTACGAATGTTCGCCCAGCAGGGGAATTCGGGCGTCCCCTGCTGCAAGGCGATCGACAAGGCGTCACCGCAACTGCTAAGCGGTTCCGTGTTGCCGGCGAGCGAGGCCGCAGAATCTACACGGTGGAGGGAATATAACTGACCTTCGGCGTCATTCGCGGCAAGTTGGATGTTCTGTCCGTTAACGGCTGGCACCGTGAGGCCGGCTAGTAACACAGTGCATACAAAAGGGGCCCGCATTGCATTCGCAGGATTGCTCATGGCACCACCACCGTGTCTCCGGGCACCAGCTCGAGGTTCTGTTCTGGCGATTGCCCTTTTAATAATTTTCGATAGTCGACCTTTATCCTGGTTCCGCTTCCGGCCCGCAGGACGTATACCTGTTTGCTTTTGGCAAAATCCGTCAATCCGCCAGAACGAGAGATAAGCTGAACGACATTCATGGTGTCAATCAGGGGATACGCGCCTGGCCGCTGCACCTCGCCGGTGATATAGACCATGCGACTATGAATCTCCTGCACGACCACCGTGACCCGCGGCTTGTGAACGTATTTCTCCAGGCGGGCCGTCAACATTTTCTCTGCCGATTCTGGTGTCAACCCGGCAACGGTCACTTCAGAAACCAACGGAATGGAAATCATTCCATCTGGCCTCACTACGGCTGCCTCGGTAAACTGCGGTTCTTCCCATACGGAGATGTGCAGCACATCTCCGACGCCGATTTTGTACGACGAGTTGGGCACGCCCGCGACTCTCAGCTCCGGGGTCTTTGCGCCTCTCGGGTCCGCTGCCGATTTACCCGACGCAATGTCCTGCGCGAAACTCATTACGGGCCCTGCCAGGAAGAGAATCACCGGCAGTCCCCATGGCAGGCGATGGAGGAGTCGCAACCGCATAAAAAGCGCCTCGTACAACAATCAATCAGTAGGGATGAGACCCAGCCTGGAGCAGGCTGTCTAGCAAGAAACAATGCGTGCAATCGAACTCATCGACCGCAACGAACGCGGAATAAGTTTTCAGATTCTACCTACGCGAAATTTGTTTGGCAACCGGAAGTTATCACCTCCCGGCAACTAACTTACTGGCTTTAGCCAATTACAACAATACCGGGGTGGGCTTGTTACCTCTTAAGATATCAAGGCTGTGAGCGCCTGCTTTGGCGCCACGAATAGCCACTTTGACCAAATGTCCTAAATCATGATGGAGAACGCGATTCGCCGTTGTACATCGGCCTTTCAGACGCACCCCAGGTCCGTGCCTGGCCGCCAGCCTGTTCGCTTGCGGATCTTTTGCAAGCCGGCAATAGACTTGGATCGACCGGCGCCGCGCGCGGATCTCTTCCTTGGGGAGGATCGCCTGGGGTGCTTCGGTTGACGTCAGCCGTTCATTTGTCCGGCAATGCGTTGGATCGTATGGTGGGCTGACAGGACAGCGCCTTCCTGCCAGGCTACGAGATGGGAGAGGTAGTCTCCGGCAAAGTAAGTGCGGCCTTGCGGCTTTTCGAGCTGCGCATAGGCAGGATCGCATTCGGCATGGCGGTTGTTCGCGAAGGCTCCGAGAGAGTAAGGTACCTCGGCCCAGCTGATGTAGATCGGCTTCGATAGCAAGTGGGAGCGGCCGGGGTGAAGCTTCTCGACGGCTGCGCGCGAAGCGTCGAGCTTGGCCTGAATGGTGGGCAGGGAGCCAAAGGGCGTGAGTTTGTTGGTCAGGTCTTCACGCTCGAGGTTGAAACCGGCGATGATCACTCCGGTAGACGAGAACAACTTGTCGGTTGGATACCAGATGAGGTCGACGGTGTCCTTGAGGAACGAGATGCCGCCGTAGATGTTGTTCTCTTTCTCCCAGAAGCGCGGCGACTCCCACGCGAGCTTGTACTGAGCGGTCATTGGCATGCCGGTAAAGGCCTTTTGGGTCTCGGGAGAGAAGTTGTTCTTTGTTCGTTCGAGGACAGCGATGGGCATGGTGCAAATGCAGAAGTCTGCCGTGATTGTCTGGGAAGTGCCGGATTTCAAGTAAGCAATGCCGACGTTGCTGTCGCCAGTCGTGATCTCGGTGACTGGACACTCGTGGTGGACGATGTTGCCGAGAGACTTGGCGAAGGCATAAGGGATGCGGTCCATGCCGCCGACAGGCTGGAACATGGTAGCCTGCCAGTCGATCTGTTCTTCGTAAAATTCCCCCTTGGAAAAATCCGCCGCAAGAAGTTCGGTTAAGTTGAGAGGCCTGTGCAAGGCGGATTGGGCAGGACCAGCACCAGGTGGTGTGGTGAAGCCGGCACGAGGGGTGCCAACGTAGTTGCCCATGGCGTTGAGATCGCCGAAGCCGTGAAGAAAGTCCAGGAGACGGGCGGCGTCTTCCTTGGAAAGCTGGTCGTCGAGGGTGTGTTTGCTAATCGCCTTGGCAAGAAGTTCGGCTAGATAGCCGCGCGTGTCGTGGATAACCTGGCGTTGCTCCACGGCCTTGCCATCGTTGAGAACGTCGGCCTGCATCAAAGCTGAGCGGGAGGTATTGACCTCAACTTCGAGCGGTACACCCAGCTCCCGACAGTATTCGAGCAGATGGGTGTGGATGGAGGGAATGCGAGCGGGTCCGGCATTGAAATAGCCGCCGTTCTGCCAGTCGCATCGCTGCGCCGTGCCATCGGTGAACTCGACTTTGCTACCTTCGCGAATTGTCCAACTGCGGCCGCCAGGACGGCTGCGAGCTTCGAGGACGATACATTCAAAGCCAGCTTTGCGAAGCTCGTAGGCGGCGACAAGGCCGGCGATCCCAGCGCCGAGGATAACAATTTTCTTTCCCTTGCCAAAATCGGCGGCAAGCTGCGGTAGCGCAGAGACGCCGGGACTAGCGATAAGCCCGAGGGCCCGCATGGTACTAAACGCGGCGGAGTATCCGCCAATTTGTGCCATGCGCTGGATGAAGAGACGCCGAGTTAGGGTCATAGAAGGAGTCCTTCCTGTATTGAGAGTATGACCTGCCACGCCGTGGACTTAGTTAGATCTTCAGCCAGCCGAGGCGGTCCGTCGGGAAGTATTGAATGACCAAGCCGTCTACAGCTGCGTTTGAAATCCTCGTCCGTACCCTGCTTCGTGGCATCGATGTGCGGCCTCCCAAGCCACCAACCGAGCCTTTTGAGCGAGAGGCACATTTGCTCCCATTTTGATTATCGGAAACAAGAGGGGAAAGACGACAGCCGGGAGGAGCCAGCTGCAGATGAGTCCACAGAATAAAGGAGTCTAGGATCTCCGGACCGTGTCGCGAGGTTGGAGACGGAAAGGCCTGTACGAGATGCCGACTACTCAGCCACCTGGATTTGGCGTTCCGATGGAGCGTGTCCGTATAGCCGGTCAGCCATCACAGCTAGAACACGGGCCGCCGCCCAACTGCTGACGGGAATCTTGCCAACCCCGCGCGCTTTTGCGAAGCTTGGCTCTCGAGGATTTCGAGGGTCCCGGCGATGCTTATCGACCAGCAAGACCTTCTCTACGCAGTCCGCTCAATCCGCCGCACGCCGCTTCTGACGTTTGTTGTAGTGCTCGCTTTGTCAGTTGGAATCGGATTGAACGCAGGTGTGTTCACGATCCTCGACTCCTTTTTCCTCGAACCACCGACCAGGAAAGACCCCTCCAGTTTTGTCCAGATATATCCCCGCTATCAAGGCTGGTATATCGGAGCGGCGAAGGATTCGTCATTCAACGCCAAAGACTACGACGCGATTCATGCGCTGGCGCACTCCCTGGCCGACGTTGCGGCATTGGCAAACGATCCCAACCACCCTCGACGATGTCCGCAAGCAAAGCGAATCAGTTCTGGTGACCTGCAACTACTTTCGTGTGTTTGGAGTCGACCGACCACTCATGGGCCGTTTCTTCAATCCCGACGAATGCAACCCAGGTACTCTGGTGAGAATTGCGGTGCTTAGTGAGCATTTCTGGAGAAACTATTACTCTTCCGACCCACTCATCGTTGGAAAGGTGATCCATATTAGTCGCCAGCCGCTAACGGTGGTAGGCATCGCATCGGATAGTTCCGCGAGCCTTCAGTCCGGAGGCGTCTGGCTACCCTACACGTTGCAACCAATATTCAATCATGGGAACAATGCCTTTCAGAGTCCAAACTGGGCCTGGCTCTCGCTTGCCGGGCGCCTGCGTCATGGATACTCGCGTGCCAATGCAAAGGCGGAGTTGCAAACGATTCTTGGTCAGCGAGACCGCTTCTACCTCGAGCAAAAGGTTTTTACTCTGAACCGGAAAACCTCTCTGGCGGTCACCGATGGATCCTTTGTTCGCAATCCCGCGATGCAATCCCTATTGATAAATCTCATGGCGCTGATGATGGGGCCGCTCGCGCTGGTGCTGCTGCTGGCGTGCACCAACGTGACCATGCTCTTCCTGTCGCGTTCTATCGTGCGCCGCGGAGAAATCGCAGTGCGCCTCGCTCTCGGCGCCGGGCGTGCGAGGCTCATGCGCATGCTAGCAATCGAAAGCTTTTTTACCGCCGCAGCCGCCGGTGTCATCAGCATCTATCTGGCCTCGCGCTTCCCTTCGCTGCTCTTCGGAGCCATCCTTCCAATTGAGGACAACCCCGCAGCATTCATACACTCCGACTGGAGGGTTTTTGGTTATCTTGCCGCCCTTGTGCTGATTGCCACTGTTGCTTCCGCCCTTGCGCCCATGCGCGAGTCATTTCGATTCGACTTGATCACCGCGCTCAAAGGACGCGAAGGCGCTGTTACGACGCGTCCGCGTACAACCAGTGCGTTGATCGTGACGCAGTTAGCGATGAGCTTCGTGCTTCTCGCTGCCGCCGTTCTTTTCGCACGCCTGCCCTCCACAATTACTAAAACCGATCTAGGCTTTGAAACCCATCAAACCATTACTGTTCCTCTTGAAATCGAAACTCCTGCCTACACCAAAACCTCGGCACTGGCCTTTTATCGCTCGTTGGAGTCGCGCATCATCCAGCTCCCCGGAGTGCAGTCATTTGCCTACGAAAGCATCGCACCCTTCAGTGCGGGGCCAATCAGCGAGGTTCGTCTCAACAATCAGACCAAGGGGCTGGGCCGCCCCGCCTCCATCGACAATGTATCGTCTGATTTCTTTTCCACTTTCGGAATTCGTTTGATCCATGGGCGCCCTTTCCAGCCCTCCGACGTTTCTGTTTCTAACAGCGCACAAGTCGCCGTCGTCTCCCGGGCATTCGCGGAAGCGTTTTGGGGGCACAACGATCCCGTCGGCAAGGTCGTCGTTACCCCGGACGAGAGACATCTCGTGGTGATTGGAGTGGCTCGAGACACGTGCTCGGAACACTTCGGCATCCTTGACGGACCCAGGCTCTATACACTGCGCGATCCGCAATCTCTTGATGGTCAGCTTTTCGTGCGATTCACTGGGAATGCCGCAGCCGTTTCCGCCTCGATCGAAAAAATCGTCCAGCGCCTGGATGCTAGTCAGGTGGGCATTCCTTCGACGATTTGGGATTTCCTTGAATCCATTGCCACGGCGATGCGCTCTCTCGCCAAGGTCATCCTCTTCATGGCCAGTATCGCCATACTCCTTGCCGTCACTGGCGTCTTTGGAGTGCTCACCTTTGCAATGAGTCAGCGCACGCGAGAGTTCGGTATTCAAATGATGTTGGGTGCGACCCGCCAGTCGATATTCCGATCGGTGATGACAAAAGGCCTTCTCCAGATCGCACTTGGACTTCTGGTTGGACTGGCGCTGGCCATGCCCGCTGCCTGGGCATTTAGGCGCATCACCAGAAACTCGTGGATGCGTGTCGATACCTTCGATCTTTCCGTGTACAGCATGTCGGCGCTTATTCTGACCGCGGTTTCTTTAACCGCCATGTTTCTTCCGGCGCTCCGGGCAACGCAGGTAGATCCCATGCAGACGCTGCGAAACGAATAGAGGGACACTCGACGCAGAGCGTGTACCAACTGACGAATGAGCGGTTGGAGCGCCGAGACGTCTGGCTTAAGGTTTCAGGAGTAGCTTCCCGAAGCCAACGGGGATGGCGAAATTCGATCCACCGAACTCCCGCACCATAGCAAAGTTAATACCGATGACTTTGCCCTCGTTATTGAACAGTGGACCACCAGAGCCGCCGGAAGTAGTTTGGGCGTCGTAAACAATTTTGTCGCGCAGTACATCGCCGATGTGTCCCTGAGTGACGACCGGTCGAATCAACTTACGGCGGGCGAGTTCCTCCATCACCTGCTTCGGATCACCTTTGGAAGCAGTCGCGATGGAATTAAGAGTCTCTGCGCCCGTGCGAGCCAGAATTGCGTCAAGAGCAGTAGGGTATCCAAGCAGCACGACGGAGTCCCCGCTTACGGCCGAATCTCGGCCCTCGGCGAGGGCTATTTGTTTGATTCCCAGCTCCGAAACATTTCCCCGGACGACAGCAACGTCCGCGGCAGAAGAAATCCTCTCGGTCTTGATGGGGATGCCGCGCGGGACGCCCGGAAAATAGGCCGTCATCTCAGCAATCACCGGCTCAAGACCTTGACCCAGCAATTCCTTCAGATCATCGTTCTGCCACCAGGGCTCGGCCACATGATGATTGGTAAGAATTTGTCCGCTGGCTGACACCAGAAACCCGGTACCAAAAACGTCCAGACGTACCTCCGGCCCGGCGCCGGTAACACTCACGAGTGGGTTTTGGTGTACGTCGGTGGTTGGCTCGCCACTGCTCGTCAGCTCGGCGTAGCGCAATCTCAATCCGGTACTGTGGTCGCGAAAGGCAAGCACTATATGGATGAGACAGACGCTCGGCTCATAGGACTGGATGATCGTCTGCGCGACTTTGCCCTCAGTCTCTAACTTCTGAAGCCTGCCTTGCACTGCGATTAGCTGATTTTGCAAATCCGAGGTGTCCCCACTGTTGCTGGTTGCAATTTGCGATCTCAGGTCCTGGCTCTTCTTCTGAAGTTGAAGCTTTTGCGTTTGGCTTGGCAGGGATGGAGCACGTTCCGCGTCTTCAGCTGCCCGACGCGAACGTTCCATCAGTTGTTGTTGGGTCAGCACGCCTGACTGCAATCGAGTGATCGCAGCATAGACCCGGGTGTTCTGTTCCTGTGTGTGGTGATAGAAGAGGAAAAAGATCAAGCCAGCAACTAAAAGCACGGCAACAGCTACCAACCCGCCAATCCGAAGCGTCCGCCGCTCTTGGTCGACCGCTGTGACCACTTGCTGGGTAGAGTTTCGATTTTCCTCGGCAAGGCGCAAACGCCCCTGAAGCTCGTCGGCGATGTGTTTGTTCCGAAGTTGGGTACGGAGCCGCGACAGCAATTCATGTGCATCGAAGGGCAATGAGAGCACATCGTCGGCGCCAAGATCCAGTCCCCGAGTCCGCTCGGCGGAGCCTCCCGGGGACAGCATTACAACGCGGATGTTCTCAGTATGTTCGGAGCCTTTGATTTGGGAAAGAAGATCGCAACAATCGAGCTGAGGCGGATCAGCACCAAGGATAACTGCGTCGGGACCGAAGGCAAGGATTGCCTTCATTCCTTCTTGGTAGTCGGTCGACACCTCATACCCAGCATCGCTGAGCGCTGCGACGATCTGCTCTCTCAGACCGTCGTCGGACTCCACTACCAATAACTTCTGTGCCTTATCGCCCATAAGCGGCTGTTGGTTAAGATGATGCGAGAGCGCTATCGGATCCAGTGAATCTCAAAAGTGGGCCGGGTGCAACCGTCCGAATGAGGAGAGCCCAGGTGGCATGCTGCGGCAGCTTTCTCCGGGATAGCTCCCTTGCCGTGAGGCGAAGTGACAATTGTACGCCGCGCTCTCGCCGTTCATCGAGGGGGCCTGGCAGCCTAGCGGCTACACCGTTGGGGATTGGCAGGAATGGTTGCAGGATCGCCGGATCAACTACCGAGACGACCCGCGAAGGCGACGATAGAGGTGGAAGGCACCGCGTTGGTTGTCAGGAATGAGTGGCCCGTATGTGGCGTGGCATGGACCATGGACCTGCGATACGGAAACAACGCGGTGAGTCGGTCAGCCCATCGAGACGCGAGGACTGACTTTTCCGACCGAATAGTGTTCCTTAAATCGCCGTAAACTCAAGTCTCTTAGATCGCCTTCATCGGGCAGTAACTTTGACTTCAACGCCGCTATAAGTCACTTCCCTGTCAATGTTGGCTGGAACGCCCGCACCTGATCCGTGATCTCTGCTCACGTAGACGATACGAAACTGGCGCTTCTCGAGCATTTCCGGGAACGATCCGGTGCGGGTTCCAATCGTAAGTGTGCCGGTTTGATCGTCCCAGCGAATGGGGATGATCGAGTGCATGCCTTTTTGGTAGTCGTAGGTGTCTCCGGAATCTTCGTAGAGATCGAAGCTGCCGTTCGCACCGCGGTAGATCCGCAGTTCGACAGGACCACCGGGATTCTGGGTGGCATATTCGATCTCGGGTCCAAGCGGAAGAATGGAGCCGGCTCGAATGTAAAGCGGGAGGCGGTTCAGGGGCGCGTTGGCCTCGATCTCCTGGCTACCTCTCATCGTCTCACCAGTCCAGAAGTCGTACCAGGCAGGCGAATCGGGCAGATAGACCTGGCGGCGGGTGGCATTCGCCTTCAACACCGGGTTGACCATGATGGCCGGTCCAAACATGAACTGGTCTCCGATGTTCCAAGTGGTCTGATCTGACCGCCAATCCATGACCAGCGGCCGTTGGATGGTGTAGTCCAGATCTGCTACTCTCCAGGCAAGCGAGTAGATATACGGCATGAGGCGGTAGCGCAGCTTGTCGTATTCGATCAGGATGGGCTCGACTTTGTCGTAGGTCCATATCTCGTTATGCGGCCTGTGACCGTGGGTGCGGAAGATAGGACAGAATGCTCCAAACTCGAACCATCGTGCATAGAGTTCCTGATATGCAGGCTCCTGAATAGCTCCGTCGTAGGCGGGCCAGTACCCCCCGATATCGGTTGTCCAGTACGGATATCCGGAGAGCGCGAAATTCAACCCGGCAGTTACCTGGTGAGTCAGGCCCCAGTAAGTACTGTAAACATCCCCGGACCACACCGTTGCCCCCACCCGTTGCTGGCCTAGAAAGGCGGAACGGGTTAGCAGGAAGACACGCTTCTGATCTGTGGCCGTCTTCCAATGTTCCTGAATACCCAGTGTATGCAGCAGCGGAAACACATTGGTATATTCCGCCCCATTTCCGATCGCCAGCTGTTTGTTGCGAAGGATCGCGTCTCCCATGTGCGGCCAGTACTCTTCGGGTTCCGCGCTGTCCAGCCAAAAGGCGTCCCAACCCTGCGCGAAGAGCTTGCCGGCTAGATTGTTCCAATAGAAGTCGCGGGCGGCTGGATTGGTCGCGTCATAGACGTGCGCCTTCGCAACGTCGAACTTCCGATCAGCAAGGCTCCTGAAGTTTTCAGAGGCCGGGTCGAAGAGTCCCCACACTGAAATCATGACGTGGACGTGCTGCTGATGCAGGTTCTCTAAGTCCTTCGGAACATCATGGTAGTTTGCATTGAAAACCGGATCGCCTTCTGTCTTCCACCAGAACCAATCCTGAACCATAGCATCAAGCGGGATATGTTCGTCGCGGTAACGTTGGGCGATGACATGGATTTCGTCCAAGGAGACGTAGCGGTCTTTTGATTGAAAGAAGCCGTAAGCCCACTTCGGAAGCATCGGCGAGTGCCCTGTCATGCTGCGGTATTGATGGATGAGGCTGTCCATCTCAGGACCATAAATAAAGTAGTAGTCCACCGAATTTCCGGCAATGGAACTGAAAGAAAATTCCAGCGGAAAGCGATTGTCTTCATAACTCAGAGATGCAGTGTTCCAGAGAATTGCATAACCCTTGCTGGAAACAAGGAAGGGGATGGCGACATCAGTGTTATTCTGGCCAAGCTCTACCGTGGCTCCGCGGTAGTTGAACATCCCATTCTGGTGCTGTCCCAAGCCATAGAGAGCTTCGGTCGAGTCCGGAGAGAACCGGTCGGTGATGTGATAGGTCTGTTGCCCGTTCACCTCATCAGGCTCATAAGTGCGCGGGACGGCGTCTCGTTCTTCCAATAGACGGCTTCCCGTCGAAGTACGGAAGGTTATGTTTCCGCGATCAAGGGAGAACTCTATCTTGAGCCCGGCGGTGGTCAGAATTGCGGCACTGTCACTCTTCGTGAATTGGAACTGTGCGCCAGGACAAGATTGCTTCGGATCAAGCATCCATGGCCGGGAGGAGTTGGTCGCGAGGTTGGCATGGGGAGTGCCGACGACGTGGACTACCGACTCCCCACATATGGAAATGGCCAGATGTTCTTCGCCGAGGACTGCCTGGAGGCCGTCCTCCGACTGACTCACGGTGATCACCGGCTGATCGGGTATGGATTGGCCCGGCATTTGAGCGCAAGCGGCTTGAATGGCCGCAAAGAAAAGAAGGAACGTAAGACTCGAGGCCGTCTGATTCCTCATCCGTTACCGGCCATTTGAGCGTCAGACTGGATCGTTCCGAGCCGCATAGATATCCTCTTGGCAGTTGTGTTGAACAACGCGTTCCTCGTGTGGCAATCAAAAGAAGCTGGGTCGAAGTTGCCGTTCGTCGTGGCGAAGTTACCATGTCCTTCACCCAGCCATGTTACAGCCTTCCGGCGCTCCTTAGGCTAGGAAGCCGAGAGCACTCCCTCGGACGGATTTCGGAGGACTACCGGGAGAAGTGACGGTAAGTGGGCAAGTAAGTGGCCCACGATGCTCCGCCATTTCTCCCTGAAGTGTCAGAAGCTGGCTCGCAGGTGCAATTGGATACTGCGCGCAGGCAACTGGTTAGTTGAGTGGCCAAAGAGTCCGTTCGACATATCCGAGGTTACTCCGGTCAGGTTGACCCGATTGAATAGATTGATGATCTCTCCCTTTGCCTCAATTCTCATCTTCTCCCCAAAGAACCAGGGAGCGTCAAAGAACTTCTCGCAGGTGAAGTCCACGTTGTTGTATCCCGGCTGGTCGTAGGTGTTGCGGCCAAGGTTCCCTTCCGATCCCAGCGGAGGCGCCGGGAAAGATGAGGCCGAGAAAAGTCCGTTGAGATAATTCTTCTTTTTCTGGCCGCTAAGGTGCCTGCCGAAGGTGGGCGCGTTCGGAACATCGTAGTTGTTTCCGTCGGCGTTGTAGTCGCCGCCGGTATTGCCGACTACGTTGCCGCTGCCGTCGAAAACCGGATGGAAAGCCGCGGTGTTGTAGACCGTGAACGGCAGCCCCGACTGCAATATCCACACGCCGCCGAACTGCCACCCACCTAGAACATTCCTGGTCAGTACGGAGGTGAAGGGATTCGGCAGAGTCCAGGTGCCGTCGGCTGAGAACTGTTGATGGATATCAAAGTCAGCCCGGCCGCGTTGTGCCTTGAAGTTATCGGGCTGGATGATGTTGGTGACGGTTGTAATCGATCCGGCATCCAGTGATTGCGCGGTACTATAGACATCCAGGGCTTTCGCAAAGGAGTAAATGCCACGCAACGCCAATCCACGTGAGCTGCGATGAGTTAGCGTGAAGGAGCCGACATGGCCTACAGAGTTACCGTCGGAGGTGCCGTACTCGATCGCGCCAAAGCTTGGATTGAGGAATTGAGGATTGTTCTTGTTGATGATGAGATCGCCGGCGAAGCGGTTGGCATTCTGATAGATCGGCAGGTGATGGGCTGCGGTTCCGGAATAGTTCACCTCCGCAACCAGATCGCTGCGCAGTTGCCTTTGCACGCTAAGAGTCCAGGCCTCCACCTGGGTCATCTTGTAGTTGGGATCGAATCCTCCCAGGCCCGATCGTTGAGATACGCCGTTGAGCAGGATGCCACCACGCGCGTCAAAGGTGACATTGGAGGTGTCGACAACCGGGCAGACCTCGGTGTAGCCGGTTGGAGGCTGGCATAACTGGAAGGCGGGCGTGGGATTTCCCTGCCGTACATTGATCGAGGGAGTGTAGTAGTAGGGCAGATTGCCGGAAGTGGCATCGGTAATGTGGAGATATGGCGGCTGATCTGCGAACATGCCGAAACCTCCGCGTACCGCCGTCTTTCCGTTTCCACTCACATCCCAGGCGAATCCCAGGCGCGGACTTATGTTCCATACGATGTGGTCCAACACGTTGGTGCGTCCGTTGGGGGCTGCTCCTGTGACGGCGCCTGCAATCTGAGCCTGCCGACTCGGCGCTTGCGCAAGCTTCAAGAGCGTGAGCTTAGGACTGATGATGGAAAACAGGTGACCCATGGAGTCGTAGCGGGCACCGACGTTGAGCGTAAATCTCGGAGTAAGCTTCCAATCGTCCTGGATAAAGAACGCGGTGTAAAGGTCGCGGTAGCGCCGGGCATAGGGCGCCTGCCCATGAGTTGTAAGGTCGACGTGAGTTCCGTTCTCAGAGGTGGCCTCATCCTGCACAAAGTCCAGCAGGTTATCGAAGTTGTAAGTGGGACGAGTGAATGCGCTATTCTGCTGATCGACCTCGCGGATATTGAAGCCGTCATATCCAAATTTCAGGGTGTGAGTCTTGACCGTTGCTGTCATTACATCGCGCCAGCCGACCGTGGTTTGGATAAAGTTACCCGCGCCCCAGTTTCCGAATCCCTGTAGTCCGGTAACGTTGATGTACGGTATCGCTTCGGTGGCAGCCGTGCCGTTGGCACCTTGCGGGCGAATCAGATTCGCGCCGAATTCATTAAGGAGACGCGGTGAGAAGGTGTGCGTCCAATCGACGTTGACGAAGTCGGAAATTGCGTAGTAGGGGATATTTGTCGCCGGTCGGGCTTGTATGCCCTCTGAGTTCTCTGAGGTTCGCATCGCGTCCACATAGATGCGATCGTGTTCGCCCATGTAGTAATCAACCCTGAAGCTCCACTGGTATCCGTTCTTGGGCGTCGAGAAACTGATGTTCGAGGTACCCACCGCATTCAACGTGGCAGGGATGCCCGCTGGCGGCGCGTAGAAGCCCGGGTTTGCGGCTTCCAGCTCACTGACCGTCTTGAGATTTGTAGTCGGGAAGGTCTGCGGCGGAGCTGTCTTCAAAACCCCGGTGGCAATGTTGTTGGGGAGATTGGCCTGGGCCCAGGTGTCGAAATCCTGTGTTTCGGCGGTGACCTGGTAGGCGCTGGCGGAACTGGAGCGGAGCACATCGATGGCGCCGAACCAGAAGAGCTTGTTCTTCACCGCCGGCCCACCCAGCGTGGCGCCCACCTCGTTGCGTCTGAAGGCCGGAACCTTGGACTGAAATTCGGTGCGCGCCGTCAGCGAATCATTGAGGAAGTAGTAGTCGATGGTGCCATGCAGGCTGTTGGAGCCGGAGCGGGTAAAGACTTCGACAGTGGCGCCCCCGTTCCTTCCCTTCTGAGCATCGAAGTCGTTGGTCTTGACGTTCATGGATTGCACGATTTCGGGGTTCGGAGAGATAGAGGTGCCGCCTCCGCGAGACGGAGTGTTGGTGTATGCGCCGTCGATCGTGTATCCGTTTTGTTCCTGGCGCAGCCCAGCGGCATTAATGTTAATGGAGTATTCATTAGTGTAGTTGTCCGCAGAGCTTACTGCGCTTCCCGTCATGCCTGGCGTAAGCGCCGTCAGACCGAAGACATTCTGGCCTACGAGCGGCGTCTGCTGCAGCGTCTCTTCTCCGATGACCGCTCCGGTGGTCGCGGTTGCCAGATCGACCGTGGTATCGGACGCGGTGACCGTGACGCTGGTGGACACCGCACCCACTTGCAGCACCGGGGCAAGGGTTCGAATCTCTCCCACCTGAAGGGCCAGGTCAGGGAGTTGCCAGGATTGAAAACCGGTCATTTGGATCTGGACCGTGTAGGTGGACGCGGCAATGCTGTCGATCCGGAAATAGCCATCCTGGTTGGTGGTAGCGGCTTTCGTTACTCCGAGTCGAGTATCCGTGATGGTTACTTTGGCACCCGCGACTACGGCCCCGGTCGAATCGTGAGCCGTCCCCTCAATTCCGCTGGAGAACTGAGCGAACGCGGATAGCCCGCTAACGCCGAAGAAAATCAGCAGTAGAGTTGATACTTTTCTGAAATCTTTCATCTGCCCCCCAAAAATCCTCATGCTCACAATTCGCTATTCCTGGTGGATGGGTACCCGGCCACGAGAATACGTTTCCCTTATCGGTGGCCCGCCATCACGCCGACGCGTTCGAACGCGTCGAACCGCACTGCAACCTCCGGCGGGCAAAGTGATCCATCCGAAGTACGAATTGCAAGTAATGGACGGTTACATACGGTGTTATACGGCAGTTTTGAAGCCCGCCAAGAACAACGACTGCTTTGCGCAACTGGTTGATGCTGAACCTGATAACAGGGTCTTGCCGCAGCCTTTCTCGTCGGGTGCCGGCGTTGCGGTGTGGATTGGTTGAGTTTTTGCTATAGTGGCGGGCTAAGGCTGGATAACGCTTCGTGGAAAGCCCATCGAATGGCACTCGAGCTCCGCACCCGCCACCTCCCTTCGAGAGCGGAGTGGCCAAGGCGGCGATTTTGCGCGAACTTGAGAGGATTCTCGAAAGTCCGCCGTTTCGCGGCAGTACCCGGCGCAAAGAGTTCCTCTCTTTTGTGGTTCGCCACAGTCTGGAAGGCCGCCATGAGCTGCTGAAGGAGCGGACGATCGGCACCGAAGTCTTCCATCGCGAGGCCAACTACGCGACCGGAGACGATCCCGTGGTTCGGGTCCAGGCGGGAGAAGTGCGCCGAAGACTGGAGCAGTACTACTACACCGCTCCCCCTGACCTGCCGGTTCGGATCGGGATTCCGCTTGGGTCGTATACTCCGGAGTTTCACTGGAGCGCGGCCGTCGCACCGGTGAGCAGCCCTGAAGCTCCCGCGACTCACCCTGAACCTGCACCTTCCTCGGTTCCGCTTGAGCAACCCGCAGCGATGCCAAAGCGAAGATGGTGGTGGATGGCTGGGGTGGCGGGCCTGGCTCTGGTGCTGGCCGTCGTGGTGGCAGGTTTGGGCCTTCGCAGCCACAAACCGCCAGCGTCCATTGTGGACATTTTTTGGTCGCCGGTCTTCAGGTCATCGCAGCCGGTCATCATCTGTCTGGCCAAGCCAGTGGTCTATCGGCCCACCGTCGAGGTCTATGAGGACTACGCGCGAACGCATCCGGGCACGTTTGAAACAGAGGCCGAACGAGATAACGAAGTGCTGCCCTTGAAGCCGGAAGAGAAGATTACCTGGGGAGATTTGCGGGTTTATCCTGGCTACGGGGTCGCCGCCGGTGACGCTTACGCCGCGGTCCAGGTGTCGAACCAACTGGTGCGAATGGGGAAGGCTAGCCAGGTCAGGATTGGCAATAGCTATTCCTTCGAGGACCTGCGCAATTCGCCGGCCGTGGTTCTGGGTGCGTTTAACAATCGCTGGACCATGCAAATGACGTCGAGCCTGCATTTCGAACTGATGTTCGACGTCGGAATCCAGGAACAAGCGCCGTCGACGCGGTTGTGGACCTCTCAATTCGACTCCCATGGCGAATACACGATCGACTACGGCGTAGTGACCCGGCTCCTCGATTCGAAGACTGGCCAGTTCCTGATCTCCGCCGCAGGGCTGGGCTCGCCAGGAACTCAAGCCGCTGGTGAGCTCATCTCAAATCCGCAGCTTCTCGAGGAGGCCATGCGAACAGCGCCGGCGGATTGGGACCGGAAGAATGTTCAACTCGTTCTGCAAACCAACGTGATCGATTCCATTCCCGGCCCTCCGCACGTGATCGCCAGCTACTTCTGGTGAGTGCCGGCAGATTCCAGTCACCAGACCCCACAAAATCCTGTTTGCCTGCCCGGGGAAACCATTTCTCTGTACCATGAGAACTGCGAATTCTGAGGGGCGCTGGTTGAACGATGCATACGGGACGGCGTGGATTTCTTCAACTTTCGTTGGCAGCGATGGCTGCAACCTTCTCCCGTGGATCAACCGCCCAAGAAGCCGGTGGCATGGGAGGGCGAGTCGCAACCCCTCAGAAGGCTACAAAGTCAGGACGCCCTTTCGATGCTCAGTTTACGGACGTGGCGGCATCGGCAGGTCTGACTGCTCCGGTGGTCTATGGCGGCATTGACCACAAGGAATTTATTGTCGAAGCGAACGGCTGCGGCTGCGCATTCCTTGACTACGATAACGATGGATGGATCGATATCTTCCTGCTAAGCGGCACCAGGTTAGACGGCGCTCCGAGCGGCGCATCCAATCGCCTCTACAAGAACAATCGGGACGGCACATTTACCGACATTACCAAGGCTGCAGGACTGGAAGCAGTTGGCTGGGCTAACTCAGTCTGCGTGGGCGATTACGACAACGATGGTTATGAAGATATCTTCTGTACTTACTTCGGCCAGAACCGGCTATATCGGAACCTGGGAAACGGCGCCTTCAAAGACGTCACAAAGGAAGCTGGATTAGCCGACTCGGAGGTTAGGTGGGGCGCAGGTTGCTCTTTTCTCGACTACAACCGGGACGGTCACCTGGACCTGTTTGTTTCTAACTACCTGAAGTTCGACTTTGAGCACGTTCCCAGGCCGGGAGCCAACGTGAACTGCAACTGGAAGGGCATCCCCGTAAATTGCGGCCCAAGGGGCCTTCCCTTCGGCCGGCACTCACTCTACCGGAACAATGGAGACGGAACATTTACCGATGTGAGCCTTGCATCTGGCATTGGTAAACCCTGGTCCAGTTACGGAATGACCGTCGCGGTGGCCGACTATAACGAGGACGGCTGGCCCGATATCTACGTCGCTTGCGACTCGACTCCCAGTCTTCTGTTTGTCAATCAACACGACGGGACATTCAAGGAGGAAGGGGTGTTGCGTGGAGTGGCTTTGAGCAACGACGGGGGAGAAGAAGCGGGAATGGGAGTCGGAATTGGAGACTACAATCTGGACGGCCATCTCGACATCTTCAAAACCCACTTTGCCGAAGACACCGATGTCCTCTACTGTAACGACGGAACTGGAAATTTTGACGATCGCACCCTGCAGGCGAAACTTGGCGTCGAGGTACGCTTCGCGAGTTGGGGTGCGGGCATTGTTGATCTAGACAACGATGGTTGGCCTGACATTTTTTTTGTAACCGGCAGCGTTTACCCGGAAGTGGACAAGCTACTGCCACAAAATCCGAATAAGTCTCCCCGCATTCTATTCCGGAACCTGGGAAACGGGTGCTTCGAAGAGATCGCCGATGCCGGCCAGGGTGTAAACGCGCCGCACTCCAGCCGCGGATGCGCGTTTGGTGATTTCGACAATGACGGCGATCTGGACATTCTGATCCTCAACATGAATGAGCCTCCTTCGCTGCTGCGAAACGATCTAAAAGGAACTCATCACTGGCTTAAGGTGAAACTCGTCGGAGCCAAGTCCAATCGCAGCGCGATTGGAGCACGGGTCTTGGCCCATTACTCCGGCCGGACCCAGGCGCAGGAAGTGATGAGCCAGTCGAGTTTTTATTCCTGCAATGATTCTCGGCTTCACTTTGGACTTGGAGCGGCAACCACGGCGGATCTTGTGATTCATTGGCCGAGTGGAATGACGGAGAAATACTCCGGTGTGAAAGCTGATCAACTCATCACGGTTCGAGAGGCCCACGGCATCATTCTCAACAGGGGCTGGGGCCGTCAGTAAATCTTCCCCTCCAGGAGCGCAGGTCAGCGTTCATTGCTGCCGGCGCGTCTTGGCGCCAGCCGGTTGAGTCTGTTCGATGTATTCGATCAATCCGAGCAAGGCTCCCCAATGGTAAAAACGATCGCTGTTCGGGACGTCGTCGCCATTGCCGGTAGTGGCGTTGTAGTTCTCGTGCACATGACCGTTGGTTTTCCACTCCTGAAGGAATAGCTGGAATGATTTCTGCGCGAATTCCGCAGTTGCTCCCGGCTGGTCGTAGTTACGCAGCCCAAGATACACAAGATAGTTCATCGGACCCCAGATACGGCCCCTCCAATAGTTCTGATCCTTGAATGCGGCATCATTCCTCGCAATGGAAGGAAGGATCCACTCACCCCAAAACTCCTCCGGGTTGAGTAAGTGCTCCTTGATCATCCGATCGGCTTGTTCCGGTGATGCCGCCTTTGCCAGCAGTGGATAGAAGTTGGTGGGCGAGAGCCGGTGGCTGAATTCCCCGCTGTGCAAGTCCTTGTTGAGAAAAATGCCAGCCTTCTCATTCCACAGCGTGGCAAGGCTGTTGCGATAGCGCGTGCTTCGCTCCCTGAGTTCGGCTGCTTCGGCGGTCTTGCCAAGGACATCCGCCATCGTGGCCAATGCATCACAATCCGCAATGTACATGCTGGTCAGGCCGACGTCCGCATATTCCAGCTGATGAGTCTGGAGATTGAAGGTTGCACTGTCATACATGGGGCTGTTGTCCAGTCCGGACTCGAGAATCGCCCCTTCCCGCGTGCCTACCGACTTGTCGTCAAGATTGACTGGCTGATTCTGCCCATCGCTCCCCCACGTCAAGTACCCTTGGATGTCACGATGCTGCGCCCACCAGCGATTCCAGCGAAGCAGGGGCGCAAGGGTATCCTCGAGCAGCCAGCGGTCATGGAACTTCTGATACAGATCGAGCACGGTGATCGCGCCTACCGGAGGCTCTGAACGGTCTGAGCTTTTCCAACCTCCCGCTCGCGCATAGTTGGGAACGAATCCTTCCGCGGTTTCTTCGCGGAGCGTTTCCATGGCGTCGGCATAGGCCAGGTCGCGATCCCCGATCGCAGCCAGCGAAGCCGCGAAGAAGGTGTCCCAGTCGAAGATCACGTAGCCACCCCAGCCAACACTCCAGACCCGGCTCACGGGAGAGACGACCCGGCTCTTTTCCGGTTCGTAGATGGTGTCCCATCCCAGCGTGGACTGGATGGCATCGACCACAGGAGCGCTAAGCGGAAGTGCAGAGACGGAGCGCTCATAGGCCAGGCGTTGGCGCTCCACAATCGCCTGAATCTCGAAGAGCGAGCGCTTCTTCCCGGCGCTCACACCAACCGGAGCACCGAGATCGATCGCGAAGTAGGGGCTGTTCACCGGAAGGAAGAAACCAGCACCGCGATTCTCCGGAGTAACTCCACTCGCGTTCGTAACTTCAGCGCACGTGCAGTAGATCAGCACTTCTCCGAGAGGTCCACGGGCTTCTATCTTTCCCGGAAGAGTACCTACCGTTCCCGGTCGGTTCCAAAGGTAGTTTGCAGAAAACACGATCGTCGGCGAAAGGGTTGATGTCGCTTCAGAAGGGAGGGGGGTCGAGAGGATGACGAGATCCTTATCCTCGTGAGCGCTTTGGATGCGCATACTATGTCCCTTAAAAGAGAGGCGAAGGTCCGTATAACTTCCATCCCACGAGTGTGGGCCAGGAAACACTTCTTCTGCACCGGGAGTTTGTCTGCCAATCAGGGCGTTGGAGAGAAATGCGTCTCCTCCTTCTGTGGTGTTGTGTTGAACTCCGATGTGAATGGCGAGACCATCGGGCAGCAATACCTGGGTGGTCACGCTGTGAACATCCCAGGTGTTCCAGCCCTGCGCTAGACGCTTCTGTACAGCCCGGTAGTTGGGAGACTCGGGATCAGGGACTCCGTTTTGCGGGCTGCGGCTGGATTCCGTCGAGAGGATCCCGGCTCGTAAGTCATTTGGAGGCTGGATTGCTGGGGAGTTGGATTGACTATAAGCAGCGACCGCAGATAGGACTACGATGATGAAACTGGCTGTCTCAGCAAAAGATTTCATAGCTCGCCCGGCCGCGCACACTTTACGGCTTGGTTGATGGCGCTTTCAATAAACCGAATTGTAAGCAGTTCGGTCAGGATCGGTGTCATCTTGCCCAATAATCTCCACACAGAGCACATTCGCCCGAATTGTATCGCGACCGGGGGGCGAAGTAGCCCTAGTGGTGCGCGCGTGGAGAGTCTCGCGTTCGATTCGGGAAACGTTTGGCTTGCTCAGCCGCCCTTGGCCGGTGCACCTCGCGATGCACGAGGTTTACACTGTCTGGACATGCAGGGAGAGGGATCAGTGGGTTTAAAATTGCGCAAACGATGGCTGGTCCTCCTCATCTTCGGTGCATCCACCCTTGCCGGGGGACAGCAGGTCAATCGTTCCTCCGTAGCATCTATAGAGGCGCTCATCCGCTCCCACAACTACGACCAGGCCCTGGCAACCACCCGCTCCGCGTTGCAGCAGGCTCCCAAAGACTTCCGGCTCTGGACCCTGGATGGAATCGTCTGCTCGCTTATGGGTAACAGCCGGGACGCGATCAACGCATTTGATCAGGCGCTGCTGCTTTCCCCTAGCTATGCACCTGCGCTCAAAGGTGAAGTTCAGCTTCTCTACCAGACCCACGACAAGCGGGCGATTCCTCTTCTCGAGCGGATCCTGAAGGCAGACCCCAAGGACGAGGTGGCACATGAAATGCTCGCAACTCTCGAAGCGGGGCAGGCAAACTGCCAAGCGGCCAATGAGAATTTTCTCGCTAGTGCCGCGGGAATCAGCTCACATCCCGATTCGTTAGAGGCATACGGCAAATGTTTAGTACAAACGAAGCAGCTTGAGAAAGCCGTCCCGGTATTCGAGAAGGTTGTCGCATTATTGCCGGATCGAACCTATCCGCAATATGACCTTGCAGTGGTACTGGTTGAGACGAAGCGATATGAGTCGGCCCTGAAGACAATGGGGCCCTTACTCAAGGCAAGCCAGCCGGATCCCGACGTCTTAAGTCTGGCTTCAGAAGCTTATGAGGCAACCGGGGACACGCCGAAAGCGGTGTCTCTTCTCCGCCAGGCAATTGTTCTCGATCCGGCGAACGCCAGCTACTACAGCGCTTTTGCTGCCCTGTGCCTGAATCACGAGTCCTATCAGGTTGGAGTTGACATGCTCAACATTGGCCTGAAGCATGTGAGCAACGATCCGTCTCTCTACATTTCACGCGGACTGTTATATGCCCAACTTGCGCAATATGACCTGGCCGAAGAGGACTTCAAAGCGGCCGAACGGCTTGATTCGTCGCAGAGTATCAGCTCGTACGCCATCGATCTTGCGGAGTTACAACGGAACCACCCCGACCAGGCTTTGGCAGAGATACACACACAGTTGAAAGCTCATCCACAAAGCCCCTTGCTGAACTATCTGCTCGGCAAGATGCTTTGGAGCCAAGGTTCCGATGAGGACAAGAAGATACCGGCTGAGGCGATGCGATCGGTTCAGCTGGCATTGAAGCTGAAGCCGGATATGGTGGAGGCACGAGACCTGCTTGCAAACATGTACATGCGCTCCGGCCAGTACAGCCTGGCCGTCGAACAGTGCCGGCTTGTGCTCGAATATGCTCCTTCAGACCAGAGTGCGATCTATCATCTGATCACCGCGCTAAGACACTCGGGTCAGGAGGAACAGCACAAGGAAATCCCGGCCCTCTTGAAACGCCTCTCAGAATTACAGCAGTCATCGCTTCAACAGGAGACAGACCGGAAGCGGTTCAAGCTGGTGGAGGCTGAGGCCCCTTCTGCAAAGCAGAACAATTAGCCTTCAATCCCTTGCGGTTGCAGCAATGTCGACACGATCTGCGCTTTCCTTCCTTGATGCGATCGAAGAGTGGCGGAAATCTCGCTGCAGCAGCGAATCAGATGTTGAGCAATCACCGGAACAGTCTGTGCCTGAATGCGCGCCGTCGGCCCGGAAACACTGATCGCCGCTATGGGCATGTGGTTCTCATCGAAGATCGGAGCGCCGACGCAGCGAACTCCGAGCTCTATTTCCTCATCATCGACTCCGTAGCCGCGGCGCCTGACCCGTTCCAGCGAATTCATCAACTCCTCACGAGAGCCGATGGTCTTGCTGGTGAAACGAACAAAGTGGATGCGGTCGATGATCTCGTTGGCGGCCTCGGGCGGCAGATAGGCGAGCATCGCTTTGCCGAGCGACGTGCAATACACGGGATTGGAAGTTCCCGTCTTCGAGCCCGCGCAGACCCGGCGGTTTGCGTCGGCCTTGTCCAGGTAGACTACCGAGGTTCTTTGCAGAACTCCGATGTGCATGGTCTCGCCGAGTTGCAGCGAGAGCCTGCGGAAATGGGGTCGAATGCGGGTGCGCAGATCGACCTGCTCGACGGCGCGATTGCCGAGTTCGTAGAGCTTGAGCCCCAGGCAGTAGCGATTGTCCTGCGTTCTCTCGATGAGATGACTGCGCTCGAGGACCATCAGGGAGCGGTGCGCTGTGCTCTTGCGAAGTTGCATGCGTCGGCAGATCTCGGCGAGACTCAGCGGAAGGTCGCTCTCCCCCAGCATGTCGAGGACGGCGACAGCTCGGTCAAGACTCTGCAGCTGGTACGGTCCCTCGACCCGATTGAAGGGCTTGAGGATTGAACTGGCACTTTTGCTGGCATGTTCCATGGATTTCACCTTTGCCCGGCCTGGGATTGGTTCGCGCCCGGCGGCAAACCGCCGAGATACATATAACTCATGGAGGAGGCGTGAGTAAGTAGCGCCGCTATCTCCGGATCAGGAAACCGCGACTCCCAAAGTTGCGCCCAACTTATCTGCTCCGCGGCCGGCGGGCCGTTGGGAGTATCCTGTGGAATGCCGGTAGCCTTCTCGAAAAACTCATTGTTCTTCATGCCTTGGATCGAAAGCCGCTCCAGCTTCGCAAGCGCGTGGTCGCGTTCCGCGTAAAGTGGAAGGCCGTTCAGCTCTCCGAATTCGGCCAGGTAAACCAGGGGAGCCAATGCGAAAAGGTGATAGTGCAATGCGCGCTGTCCGCGCCGCATCTCCAGGGGCATCGAGCCGTCCGGCTGAATCTGATCGATACCCTTGTGGTAGGTTTCGATGGCCCAGTCAAAAAGCCCACGATCGTTGGCGGCGACGGCGGCCGCTGCCGCTTCCACACCGGCCCAATAGAGATGGTTATTCGTGCCGTCCGAAGCACTATTCTTGCGAACCGCATCGTAGTAGCCGGTTGTCTGATGAACGACCTCAACGAGCCAAGGCACAATCAAATGCGTATCTTCGGGTGTAACTATGCCGCTGTTCCGAATTTTGAGATAGGCAATCGAGATGGCGCCGATCACCCAGCCTTGCACGTAGTAGGCCTGCCGCGAAGACATCTTTCCAGTGAAGACTCCATCCTGCGCCGCTGCCTTCATATGCCGCAACGCGCAGTCGGCAGCCTGCCGGCTTCCGGTCGACTGCCACGCGTCCGCTGCATCGACAACCTCTTGCCCGAGTTTTTTGTAGGGGCCGGAGCTTTCGGCGTAAGCCTTCCACTTGACCGGATCGATGATCGACGACTTGGCGTCGGAGTAGAAGCCTTCGGTAACCAAGTCGCGAGACAGGTGGGCCACCTCAGGACAAGCATAAGCGGCATCCGTGGCGTTGATCGGCCGCCCGTCCCACGGGGACTGCAATGCCGATTCCCTGCGCTCGGCGGCGATGCCAAGGAGCGAAGCGGCCAAGATCATGCCAGCGCACAGACCGCCGGGTCTAGGTCTCAAGGCTGGCATAGTCCTCTCGAAATGGGGAAAAGATATCAAGGACCTCAGACTCCTCCAGTGCGCTGGCCTGGTGTTCCACTCCGCCCGGAACGACAAAACTGTCGCCTGAAACCGCCTCAAAGACCGCGTCGCCGCTGGTGATACGGAGATGGCCGCGCACAATGTACACCAGCTGTTCGTGCGGATGGCTGTGCCTGAGGCCACTCCATCCCGCCCGCATGACGTGCCGCACCAACATCATCTGTTCGCTCCATGCGAGCACCTGCCGCGAGAGGCCGTCCTCAGGCCGCGACGCCGGTGCGGCGGTCAGCCTTACCAGGTTCCGGCCATTATAATTCATAACGTTAGTCATTTCATTGTCACGCATTCCAGCCGTCATGCACAGCGGCCCCTCCCGCTCAGATTCGGCGTTTCCCGATTGGGCCCGCAAGCCGAAATCGCGAAACGCCGTCTTCATCCAGCACATTTGCGAGGATTCTTCGCGTCTGTCTCTCCCATTGTCAACAGTTACGAATCGGAAAGAGAGCGCCATGGGCAAGATGTACCGCATTGAGGGACGCTCGGCATAAAGGCGGAGATCGGGCATCCACTCAAGACCGCCAGCGCGGCCAAGCGGTGTGGGCGGGCGACTGATCGGAGACGAGGCTGTGTCTTCTCGAAATAGGGAACATGCGTCTCGCATTGCGGAACGGGGAGCATGGAATTGATTGACACCCCGTCTGTGCGTCTCGAAGAATACTCGACGAGCAGGATTGGCAACGCACACTCTCCCACCGGGTCTTATGCTCTGCGGAGTTGGCAGTGGTCGAATCCAGGTTAGAGCGCGGAGAATCGAGCGCAGACGAAGGCGCTGGGCGTCGCGAAGCCGCTCGGTGCGAGGAAGGGATGAACGAGGCGTTGATACTCGAAAGGTTCAGTCTAAAAGGTAAGACGGCGCTGGTCACGGGCTCTTCGCGCGGACTGGGCGCGGGCATTGCGCTTGCCTTTGCGGAGGCCGGCGCGAATGTGGCGCTTCACGGGTCGCGGGCAGTGCCAGACGCGACCGTTAAAAAGATTGCCGGCACCGGGGCGAGACACATCGCCATCGCCGGAGACGTGAGTCAGGCTGACATCTGCGCAACTCTGGTCGAGCAGGTGGTCCAGCACTTTGGGGCCATCGATATCCTTGTCAACAACGCTGGGATCATCCGGCGAGCCCCTGCTGTCGAGTACACCGACGAAGACTGGCAGGCGGTGATCGACGCCGACCTCTCCAGCGTCTTCCGGCTGACGCGGCAGGCCGGCAAACACATGCTGGCCCAGGGATCCGGCAAAGTCATCAACATCGCTTCCGCTCGCGCTGTTGGACTGCACCCCGGG